>OLSE01002501.1_pt1 | contig 10422 bp, 11 predicted proteins | sample 1673191 | NCBI WGS metagenome assembly OLSE01 (sample SAMEA3136764, study PRJEB25190) | human gut metagenome | biome: human gut; feature: human-associated habitat; material: faeces | place: Austria | collected 2013
ATGTAGTAGGGCACGTGGCCGAACCACGACACCATGGGATCGAATCCCCAGAGCACCACGAGCTTGGAGTTCAGCAGGTCGGGGGCCTCGAAGCCGGGGAATGCGTCGGACGTCCCCTTGATAAGGCAGTCGGTGAGGCGCACGCCCAGGTGGAAGTCCTCGGCGGCGGCGCTGCCGGAGGTGGAATGGTCGCCCCAACCGGTGATGGTGCCCGGCATATAGGAGGCGAACGGGAAGTCCGAGCTCTCGAACGCCACGTAGTAGCAGTAGTACAGCCAGGGGTTGTCGGGATTCTCCTCGGCCATCTGCTTCATCTTGCCTGCGATGGTGTCGAGCGCCTCGTCCCAGGATATGCGCTCGAAACGGCCCTTGCCGGAGCCTTTCCCGCCCACGCGCTTCATGGGGTAGAGCAGGCGGTTCTCCGAGTAGAGCTCCTGGCGCCACGCATGGCCCATGGGACAGGCGCGGGCCTGGAGCATGCCGGTCTGGACGGCATCCTCGTTGTCATCCTCGCGTGCGATACCCGGATTGACCGAGTCGTCGGGCTCGATGGCGACGATCTTTCCATCCTTCACGCTGCACTTGATCAGGCAGGTGGCGTCCCAACAGCCGTTGTTATGGCAGGTGGTGTAGAAGAAGTCGACCCCCTCGTGACGCTCGCCTAGTTTCTCGACTACCGATTCCCTTGACATCGTGCCCCCTTTCGTTTGAGCGGCTCGCTCGAAAGAACGCGCTCGCGCCCGTTGGCGCAACCCGCTTGCCTGCAGGCTACTGAGCGCGGGAGGGGGTTCGCAAGGTAGTTTCTGCTTTTCCCTTATTCGGGAATATCGCATGACCCGAATTTTGCGGATTCCCGCCATTGCGAAGGATGAGGCGACCCGGAAAATCCAGATGCTAAAATGAACGGAGAATTCCCGGATACGGCACGCCGGCCAAAAGGTTGCCGGGTGCGGAAGTCGTTCGCCGGCGCGGGGCAGGGCGGGCGCCTTTGCCGGCCGGGAGCTTTCAGGGGAAGGACAGGGGTGAGATGGGATACTCCGGCTACTCTTATTCGGCCTTGACCCAGGCGGAGTTCTACAAGGCGGAGGCCGAGCTGATCCGGTTCGGCGAACGGCTCGCGCACAGCCCCAGCGCCAAGTACCTGCAGGACACGCTGCTGGCCATCGACGCCATCTTCGCCATACGCATGTCGCACGACATGACGCTTCCGGTCGTTCCCCTGATCACTGCGTTCGATCTGTCGAACGGAAAGTACCGTGGCGATGCCGAGCAGGGCATACGCATGCAAAGGCCGGAGTTCCGGCTCCCCGACGACCGCCTGAACGCCGCCCTGCAGGCGATTCACTATATGCAGGCCATAGAGTGGGCTTCTGCTGTGAGCAGGCAGGATGCCGCCATCACCATGGAGACCGTCCTGCACCTTCACGAGATACTCCTAAGCGGCAAGACGGGCGACAACCGCTACCACGGCTTCAGGAGCAACTTCCTGCCGCACAAGAAAGGGTCCGACCCAACCGCCATCCCTTTGGAAATCAGCGACCTCTGCGCCTTTGCGAGCAGCGAGGCGTACTCGCCGCTCGGGCAGGCGTCCATCATCCACTGGGCTTTCGAGAGGATCGTCCCGTTCGACACGATGATCGACCGGACGGGGTTGATACTGGCCTTCATGCCCATGTTCAGACGCGGCCTTTTCGCGAGCGGCTACATGGCGCCCATATGCTGGGGCGCCTCGATCGGTAGGGAATACCGTCGGAAGCTGAAGGACTCCTCGCGCATCGACCGCCCGCCGGGGAAGGGGGAGGACCTAAGGGAGCACTGGGCGGTCTACAATGCGCAGAACACGTACCTGTCAGTGGTCATCGCGGACTCGTTCTTGGCCGAGGCTGAGAAGCTGAGCGCAAAGTGGAGGTCGCAGAACCTGCGCATACCGGCCCATTCCGCGCTGGACAAGCTGCTCGACCTGCTCCTGGGAAATCCCGGGCTCTCCACCATACGCGCCGCCGAGCTGATCGGGAAGAGCTACGGTGCCACCAACGAGGCCATAAGGCAGCTGGCCCGCGCGGGCATCGTCAGGGAGGTGGCGGTCGACGGCAGGGAGCGCATCTTCGTGTGCGGGCAGTCTGCCGCCATGATCACGGATTTCGTGGAAAGCCTGGTCGAGAAGGGTGACGAGGCGGAATCGAGCGGGGTGCGCTGCTAAGCGCGCCGCCCAAGGAGCGGGGTCTGCCACTGGGCGGGGCAGGGGGCGGTGCGTCATCAGGCGGGTCGCAGCATAGCGACCCGCCTGTGCGCCTTCATCTTTCGATGGTCCAGGCCTGCAGACCTACTTCGCTGCTTCCGCGGTGGTGTCGCTGTGGAAGTTGGAGAAGCCACCGACCGCGTTGGACACGAACCTGCCCTCGCCCTTGGAGAAGAACACCTGCGCTGCCATGAGATCCTTCAAGCTGACCCCGATCTGCGCCATGGCCTCCTTCTGGCTCATCCCCGCCTCGATGAAGCCGTTCAGCTCCTCCGCCTTCTTCGGTGATTCCAGAACCATGAACTCCTCGCGATTCATAAGGTACCTCCCCTAAAGATCGTCGCCTGCCGCTCCGCAAGCCCATTATAGAAAGGGGAGGGACGTTCCCTAAGAACGTTTCCGTTCGGCGCATCAACGGAAACGTTCGCCCATCGAAACCTGACGGCGAATGAATGTGGGTGCAACAAGGGAAAGGCGTTACATATTACTGACTTAGAGTTACTCTAGGCCAGTTTGTTTTTTGAACCCGTTTTATAACAGCACGAGAAGAGATGCTCCGATAGGAGAGGCTCTCTTCAACCTGACAGATCATCAAGCTTGTCAGATCATCAACGAACGAGCGGAGCTTCGAAATAGGCAAGGGGCCGAGGCGATCGTAAGCCACCCACAACCCATAAACGAGCGGGATAATAACCATTGCCGCAAGGATCACGATAGCGACAATCCTTATCACCACATTGAGGGGCGTGCCGTGGTCTAGCAAGTTTGCGATGTTGTTGATAGTCGCAGCCAAAGCAACCACAACAACATCGAATGTATAACGAACTATTGAAGCTCTGTTCCTCTCTTTACGATCCAAAATCTTGGCCGCCTCGTCCCTCACAAGCTCTATCTGCCCATAATGCACGAGCCCTACTTCTCGAAGCGCTTCGAGAAGATTTTGGGAGAAAGGTTCGGAACGTTTAAACGTGTACTCGGGCAGTCTGCGATGGAAGGAGGTGGACGTATAGTTCATGAGACACGCCAATATCAACAATAGCATGAATACAAGGCCGTATAAAAAGAGAAACGAAAGATTGAACTGCACGAAAACCCCTAAGACGATCATCGCAAAGTCCAAAGGAAGAACAATAAGATAACGATTCGCTCATGTATTTTCATGCTTTGCCAGACTTTGCAGAACCATTTGATAGTAGAGACGATATTACGCTCCGCCTTGTCTACTCCCAGCCACGTATTGAAGTAAGGTTCCACCATATTCGCTCCTCGACTGGATTACGTCTATTTAGAATAGTCCTATGAGTTTACATAACATATGTTATCAATAATTCTGTTGTACCTATGGGGAAGTGCCGGGGTTAATTGACAGGGCAAAGTTTGAATGGTGTCAAGTTTCGGTGAAGTTGTTACTTCACTCTGGCAATCCCACGTGAGGGGATATTCGAGGTTGTTACTTTGCTCTGTCAAGCTGCGGAGACGGCCATTTTCGGGCCCTTTTTGGTCGGTTTAAGCATACGCGGATCTAAGCCCCTGTCAAACGATGTGTCAGACTTAAGTTTGACTTCAAGGGCCTGCATCTTCCTATTCGGTTGTGTTCCCCTCGGGCGCATCGTCGTTATTTCGCTTCTTATCGTCACGTCAGGCAAATCTATCGCTCTGAACTGGTAAAACTCCTGAGAGCCTTTCTAAGGCCCCGTTTTGGTTTCGGACGGCTTCCAGGTCGTCCTTTTCGCCGTTCTCTAGCGCAGCCCCAGCTCCTTGAGGAGGCTCGGGCGCAAAATCACGTCGTCCGGCTCGACGCGCTGGATCGCCAGGCCGTCGAGAAGGTCTTCCGGCAGCACCTGGCTGGCCAGCGCGATCGGAGCCAAGCCGCCGAGCACGGGGCGCGCGTACGAGTTCACATGGCTGCACACGATGGAAAGCTCGTAATTGGTGAGGCCTTCCAGGGACGTTCCCTTGGGCAGGATCTTGCGCAGCTCGACGTGGTTCTTCTCGCAGCGGCCTTTCTGCCCGGACTGCAGCGGGTCGCAGTAGTAGACGCTGCAGCGCTTCCCGCCGTCTATGCTCGTCTCGATCTTCTCGGGGTCCAGGAACTCGTGGCCGCGGTCGGTGAGGATGATGCCGAAGTGCTTCCTGAACTCCTCTTTGCCGCAGAGTATCTCGATGTGGTCGAGGACGCGGCCGACGCATTCCTGCGTTTGCGCGGGCATGAGGATCATCAGCTGGAAGCAGTACCGGCGGAACAGCAGCGTGAGGATCGCCTTCTCGTCGCTCTTCTTTCCCTCGACGCAGTCCATCTCCACGGCCGACATCTGGACGTCGCTGGGCAGCTTCTGGAAGTCCTCGTAGGTGTGTCCCTGCAGGTCGGTCTTGAAAGGCAGGGTCTTCCCGCGCTTCTTGCGGGGCTTGTAGCGCATCTTCTTGGGCAGGTTGAGGTTGCAGATGTCGAGGACGCCCAGGTTGATGTAGCGGTAGAAGGTGCGGTAGCTGACGGGGAACTCGCCGCGATGCGTCTGCCAGATGTGCTCGAGGCTCTGCCCCTTCTTGAGGAGCGGCTTGATCACGCCCACCATCTCCTCGAGCTGCTCCGGGGTGCAGTTCACCCCTTGCCGGGAGTCCACGCTGGACCAGCGCGCCTCCTCCTCGGCGAGCCTCGCGTCGTAGAACCAGTTCGGATACTGGCAGCCTATCGCGAGGCGGGTCCTGCGGCCGTTGCAGACGTAGGGAGCCCTCTCGAGCTTCGGGCAGTCCTCGATCATCTCGAACTTGTCGCAGAGCCTGTTGCAGACGGCGTGCGAGCACCTCGCGCACTTCGAATGGCAGTCGATCCCGCAGATGCCGATCACGTCGCAGGTCGACTTGAACCTGCACAGGTTCTTCTCCCCGAAGCTCCTGTAATGCGGGCTGTCCTGCGTCCGGTGGCGCTTGACCTCGTCGGCGACGGTCGGCCAGCTGACTTTCAGGTGCGATGCGATGGAGTTGAGGCTCTCCCCGTCGTGGAGACGGTCCTCGATGTCCCGCCTGTCCTTCATGGTCAGGTGTCCGCCTTGTTTCTTGGGCATGCTGGAGCACCTCCTTCCGGCGCCCAAGGAGGAATGCCAGCATAGCAAGCGGAAACATGGCATGGCTAGTCAGTTTTGACAGACTTAAGTTAGACAAATATACGTTCGAAATGTCAATCTTGGGGGAAGTGCCGGAGTGCTAGCCCCAAGTTGAGTTGCCTTTGGGGGTTGTGCCCAGGTCGGTGCCGGGTGCGAGGTTTCCGTAATCGCCGGATTCGATGGCCTCGAGCACGGCCGGGTACATGAGGTACGCGGAAACCGCGTTCAGGACCAGCGCGATACTGCATACGGCGATACCGATTATGCAAGACCGTTTAAGTCGCTTCGCTGGCGCGGCGACATCGGTCAACCTGGTAGACAGCGCGTTCAGCTTCTTGAGCGCGATGATGGCGCACACCAGTCCGGCGGTTGCAAGGAACACGCCTCCAATGAACAAAGATACCGGCCCGGCGATGCTTGCCACCATGACGAGGTTCTGGGCCACCTTCAGGTCGCGAACGTCGCGTTCGTTGGGCCGCAGCCTCGGGCCTTGGTTCGGAGGTTCGGGGTATCCGGGTGGCTTGGGTGGCTGATTTTGGTCATCCATAGTCGATTTCGTCCAATCTGTCAAAATATCGCGTCTCTGACCTGCGGTTTTATAAACGAGGCTTTGAGAGCCGTTCTAAGGCCCTATCTTGCCCTTCGACGAGTCCTAGGTCATGGAAACAGGGCGTTTTCTAGCGCTTCGCCCACGCACTATAGCATGCCGTGTCCTTGGGAGCGTTCCGCAGCTTCCAAATCCACCGTAGCGGCATGGAGGCGTTTCAGGCTCTCGTCCAGCTCCTCGCGCTGGTACTCGAGCACGGTCTCTTGCGCCCGCAAGATCGACAGGCGTTCGGCCCGGGTGGTGCCGCCACGCTTGCAGAGGCGCACGAAGTACTGGATGCCCTCGATGGACAGGCCGCTTTTGCGAAGCGCCTCGACCAGGTGCAGTTGGGCAACGTCGGCCTCGGAGAACGTCCGCACGCCGCGCTTGTCGCGATGAAGGTTCGGGAAGAACCCGCACTTGTCGTAATAGCGGATGGTGAAAGCCGAGATTCCCGTCAAGGCGACAACGTCGCCGATGCCGTAGATCGGATCGGCTTGCGTAGCCGGGACGTCAACGATCCGGCTATTATGTCCCTCGTCGCCCATAGGCCTCCTCGGAAGTCGACTTGAGTACGGGCTTAGAGTTACTCTAACCAATAACGATTTTAACTTAGAGTAACTCTAAGTGCAATATGAAAGCCTCGACCTATCCGGAACCGCTATGCGCCGATGCCGCTGCTGCCGAACCCGCCGGCGCCCCGATCGGTAGCAGGAAGATCCCCACACGAATCAAACACGGCCTCGGCCACGCGCATGATGACAAGCTGCGCGATACGGTCCCCCCGCTTGACCTCGAAAGGCTCGCGCGGGTCTAGGTTGACGAGGATGGCCTTGATCTCGCCACGGTAGTTGCTGTCGATGAGCCCCGGTGCATTCACGAGCGATACGCCGTGCCTCGCCGCCAACCCGCTGCGCGGCAGGACGAAACCAGCGTAGCCGACCGGAATGGCGACGGCAATGCCGCAGGGCACGAGCTTGCGCTCGAACGGCTGCAGCGTCTCGTCGATCGTCGAGCGCAGGTCGACGGCAGCATCGCCCGCGTAGGCGCAGGCAGGCACCGGAAGTTCGGCATCGAGCGCCTTGAGGGGAATCGCGAGGCGCTCCATCAGCGCAGCCCCTCGAGGGCGGCTGCGAACTCCTCTACGTTTTGGAAGTCCTTGTAGACGCTCGCGAACCGCACGTAGGCAACATCGTCGAGCTTCGCCAGACGCACGAGAACCATATCGCCAAGTTCCTTTGACCTGATCTCGTTGCAGGAGGCGTTGCGAAGCTCGGTTTCAATACTATCGACGAGCGACGCTATCTGCTCGGGTGAGATAGGCCGCTTCCCGCAGGCAATGAGCAGGCCGCGCATGAGCTTCTGGCGGTCATAGGCTTCGGAGGACCCATCCGCCTTGATAACGATGAGCGGGTTCTCGCCCAAACGCTCGTAGGTGGTGAATCGACGGCCGCAATCAAGGCATTCGCGTCGGCGCCGGATAGCCGTGCCATCCTCGGAAGGGCGCGAGTCCACCACTTTTGATTCGGGGTTTCCGCAGGAAGGACAGCGCATGAAAGGCTCCTTTGCTCGATTTTGGATCAGCCTAGCATACAAGATATTGTGCTTCAATCCGCATTGTCGATCCCTGCAAAAAAACCGCCCCCTGCGGAAAGGAGGCGGTCCGAAGCGGGTGTGGATCTCGGCTTCACCGGTGTTCGACCACGGGGAAAAGGTCAAAGCTCCACCCTTACATGGGTGTCGCCGAGCCCTCTCCCTTCGGCACGGCCAACGTCGAACACCCATCGTGTTGCGGTGAGCGCGTCGAGGAAGCGCTCGTCGTGGGACACGAGCATCAGGGCGCAGGGACAATCGGCCAGCACGTCCTGCAAGGCTTCGACAGAGCGTATATCCAGGTGGTTCGTCGGCTCGTCCATGACGATGAGATGCGGTCGTCCTGTCAGGCCCTGCGCCAACAGGAGCTTGCGCACCTCGCCGGGGCTCAAGTCGTCTCCCTCCAAGATGCGTGCCGGCGGCGAATCGAGCCGGGCGACAATGGAGAGCAGGCGCCCGCGCTCTGCCGGCGCGAGAGCCTTCACCGAGGCGAGAAGGGCGCGCGCCCGGTCACTTCCTATCTCTTGCGGGACGTACACCATGCCCTCTTCCGGCATTTGCCGCAGCACTTCGGCAAGCAGCGTCGATTTGCCTGCACCGTTCCTGCCCACCAGGCCGATGCGGTCGGTGTTGCCCACGTACAGCTGCGGATGGTGCAGCATGCGCCCCTCGCCCAGCGTCAGGGACCCGGCCTCGCATCGGACGAGCACCGTGCGCGCGGCGGGCTCGGCTTCCAGGTCGAGCGCACCCTCGTACACCTTGGCGACGCGAACCTCGGCCATGCGCTTCTCTGCACGCTCGACTTTCTTCCCCATCTGCGACGAGAGCCGCCCGGTCTTGCCATCCTGGCCGGAATAGATGGCCAGCTTGATCTTCGCGCGCCCGTCATGGTCGTGCCGGTCGAGATGCCGAGCCGAGCGCCGTGCAGCCGAACGCGCCGCCACCCCGTCTCGACGATTGCTCTCCGTCTTGAGGCGCGCCAGTTCGCGACGGGCATGGGACCGCTCCTCTACGGCAGTCTGGCGGCGTAGGTCTAGCTGCTCCTTCGCCTGAGAGTACGTGCCGGGCACGGTCACAGCACGCCCTCGATCCACGAACACGCACGAGCTCACCAGCCCGTCGAGCAACGCGCGGTCGTGCGAGACGAGAAGGCCCGTCCCGCGATACTCGGCAAGCGCACGCGCCACCAGTTCGCGGGTTTCGGCGTCGAGGTGGTTTGTGGGCTCGTCGAGTGCAAGCAGCACAGGATCGGCTGCGAGGGCACATGCTATCTGGATACGCTTGCACTCGCCATGTGACAGGGTGTCGTAGCGCCATAGCCATGCGTCGTCGATGCCGAGCAGGTAGCGCAGGCGCACGGCCTCGGGGCGGTAGTCGTAGGAGAACTCCTCGAGCCCCGTTGGCGCGACATCGGTCGACTGGGCGCAGAACGATCCTGCGACCTGCGGAGAAACGCTTCCTTTCTGGGGCTCGAGCATCCCGCATACGATCTTGAGCAACGTGCTCTTGCCGGCTCCGTTCGGGCCGACCACGCCGGTCCAGCCGGGCGCGAACACGGCGGATGCGTCATCGAGCGCCAAGGCATCGGCGCCGTCGTAGGTATAGGTAAGATGGCGGGCTGAAACGAACACGGAAGGGCCTCCCTTCGAGAGGCACCGGATTCAATGCTTTTCGCGCTGGCAACCTGGCGCCGATGAGACGGCGAGGCTAGGGATAGGAACATCAAGGAACAGCAACGAAAGCGCACCCGGTGCGGAGCTTGCATGACCTGGCGGGTGCCCGAAGGCTTTCGTTAGAACTTCATGTTCCTTGTCTCCTTCTCGAAGGCCGCATTCACAGCAGCCTGTCTGGGATTTCGGTTCAAAAGGCAGTCTACCACATGGACCTGCAAGGAGGAAGGGTCCTGCGGGGTGGAAAGGCGATGGAACGGCAGCGCCATGGTGGCGAGGATGCCGCGCAGTCACAGAAATGCAGTATCCATGGGCGTTCCGAAGTCGCTAGAAGCTGATGAAAATGCTGAGGAAGGCGAAAACGGAGAAGACGCATCCGGCAAGAGCGCCTTGCCACGGCCTCACACGGCCGTAAGCGCGACCTGCCGCACTGCCATGACGAAGAACCCGCGCCATCTCCGTAGCGCCAAGTCTGCGAGCACGGCACGCAGCAGACGGTACCTGACGCGCGTGCGAATGCTGCAGCGGCGCGCAAGCACCTTGGGAACCGCTCCCTGGAAACTCGATGATAGCCCCGGCTGCGGATACACGGTTGAACTCCGGCTGCAGGGCCGACGTGCCATCGAAGGGGCACCGCATCTCGAAATTCTTCATCTTTCTGCCTCCTAGGCCTTGCGTAGAACCTTTGTTCGCATATATAATAGAACGAACAAAAGTTCATGTCAATACGTAATTAAAACATTTGTTCGTTCAAGGGAAAGGAACGGGGCATGTCCGACAAAGTGACGAAACGCCAGAAGGCGGTGCTCGACTGCATCGAGGAGTGCATCCGCGAGAAGGGCTACGGTCCCACGGTGCGCGAGGTCTGCCAAAGCTTGGGCCTTTCCTCCCCTTCGACAGTCCACGTGCACCTCAAAGCACTCGAGGACAAGGGGCTCATCAAGCGCGATCCCCTCAAGTCGCGTTCCATCGCGCTCACCTATCCGCTTGGCGATGCAGAGAGCACTTCCAACGTCATCAAGCCCAGCTTCAACAAGGTGGTGAACGTGCCGCTCGTGGGCAATGTGGCGGCCGGCTCCCCCATCCTCGCCGAGGAGAACATCACCGACACCATCTCGCTTCCCACCGACATCGTGGGCGATGCACCGTCGTTCCTGCTGTCGGTACGGGGCGAATCGATGATCGAGGCGGGCATCAACGACGGCGACTACGTCGTGGTCAAGGAGCAGCCCG
>OLSE01002506.1_pt1 | contig 10398 bp, 10 predicted proteins | sample 1673191 | NCBI WGS metagenome assembly OLSE01 (sample SAMEA3136764, study PRJEB25190) | human gut metagenome | biome: human gut; feature: human-associated habitat; material: faeces | place: Austria | collected 2013
CCTGCCACGTGCAGGGCTAGCACCGGCCCTTCCCTCCGGCCGGGGCGGCTCCCTCCGCCGTCCCGGCCCTTTTCGCAAGCCGACCTTACCGTAGCAAGGAGAGCAGCATGGTCATATCAAGCCTCGTCGTGGAGACGACGCCCGAAACCACGGCGCGCGTGGCCGAGGACCTCGGCCGCATCGAGGGCGTCGAGGTGCATGAGACGAACGGCTACAAGGTGGTGGTGACCATCGAGGCCGAGACGCTCGACGACTCCCACGACATCGCCAGCACGTTCATCGCCCTTGAGGGCGTCATCGGCATCAACCTGGTGTACGCCAACTTCGAGGACGACCCCACGGTGCAGAAGGCAGCCGTGAGATGATGCGCACCCCGAACACCTCGCATTCGCTCAAGTGGTCCTGGCTGCGGCACGCGGTGCAGATAGCGGCCCTGCTGCTGTTCGCCGCGCCCTTGCTCGTTGCCGGCTGGGGCCTGTTCGGGGTGTCCGTCGGCGGCGACGACCCTGTTCCCGCTCCTGCCGACCTTCCCTTTTTCGGCAGCCTTTCCTCTTCATCGATAGGAGGGGTCACCCTCCTGGACCCGTTCGGGGTCCTTCAGGTCGTCACCGCCTCCAAGACGTTCGAGCTCGACTGGCTCTGGTTCGCGCTGCCGGTCGTGGTGCTCTACGGGCTCGTGCGCGCCCGGGCGTTCTGCGGCTGGGTGTGCCCGGTGAACCTGCTGCTGGAGCTGGTGGACGCGCTGCGCCGCAAGCTGGGCATCAAGGTGAGCGAGGCGCCCGTGCCGCGCCGTGCGAAGATGGGGGTCGCGCTGGCCGTGCTCGTGCTGTCGGCGGCCACCAGCGTGCCGCTGTTCGAGTCGTTCTCGCCCATCGGCGCCGTGAACAAGGGCATCCTCTTCGGCAGCGTGGCGGGGCTCTGGACGCTCGGGGCCATCGTGGCAGCGGAGCTTTTCTGGGGCCACCGCGTGTGGTGCCGCGCGCTCTGCCCGCTCGGCGGCTTCTACGAGGCCATCGGGCGCATGGGCGTGGTGAACGTGAGGTACGACCGCACGGCCTGCATCCACTGCGACGCGTGCCGCAAGGCGTGCCTGGCCGACCCGTCCATCCTCGATCCGGTGCTCGCCGGGGACGACACGTGCGTGCGCGCCGGCGACTGCATGGCCTGCGGCTCCTGTGTGGATGCCTGCCCCGCCCGCGCCCTGTCGCTGGGCCTGGGCAAGGGCGCGAAGCCCGCCGCCGAGCCGGCCGAGGAAGGGTCGGCGGCAGCCGCGTAGGGCCCTCACACGTCCAGCAGCTTGTGCTCCAGGGCGTAGGACACCAGGTCGGCGCGGGTCTTGAAGCCGAGCTTCTTGTAGATCTTCGAGCGGTGGGCCTCCACGGTCTTCACGGACAGGTACACCTGCTCGGAGATCTCCTTGTTCGTGTACCCCTTCGCCAGAAGCTGCAGGATCTCCAACTCGCGGTTCGACAGCTGCTGGTAGGAGCGGTCCTCCTCCTCGCCGGCGCCCACGAGCTGCTTGGTGAGCAGCGCGGCCATCTTCGGGTGGATGTAGCTGCCGCCGCCCGCCACGGCGTGGACGGCGGAGAGCAGCTCCTCGGACGTGGAGTTCTTCAGCACGTAGCCCGCAGCTCCCCCGCGCAGGGTGTAGAACAGGTACTCGGGCTCGGCGAACATGGTGAGGATGACGATGCGCGTGCCGGGGAAGTCGCGCGCGATCTTCTCGCAGGCCACCAGGCCGCTCTGGCCAGGCGGCATGGAGATGTCCATGAGCAGGATGTCGGGCCTCTCGCGCGAGACTATCGTATAGGCCTGCGTGCCGTCCGCGGCCTCGGCCACCACCTTGATCTCGGCGTCCTGCTCCAAGATCATCTTGAACCCGGCGCGCACCACCTCGTGGTCGTCGGCCAGCACCACGCGTATCATGCCGCACCGCCTTCCGCTATCTTCATGGGCGCGACGAGCGTCACGACGGTGCCGTCCCCGTCGGAGGCCATCGTGAGGGTGGCGCCGATGAGGCGTGCGCGCTCGCGCATGCCGGAGAGCCCGCAGCCGCTCCCCTTCACCTCGGGGTGCTCCACGTCGAAGCCGCAGCCGTGGTCCACGACGGTGGCGTGCAGCCAGCCGTCGGCGTCCTCCAGCGTCACGTGGACCTTGTCGGCGCCCGAGTACTTGCAGGCGTTCAGCACGGCCTCCTGGCAGATGCGGTAGGCCTGCGTCTCGAGCGCGGGGTCGAAGCGCTTGCGCGACAGGTTGCCCTCGAACACGATCTCGGCGCCGTAGGTCTTCTCGAACACGGCCGCCTGCGAGCGCAGGGCCGGGATAAAGCCCAGGTGGTCGAGCGCCGAGGGGCGCAGCTCCACCGAGATGTTGTGCAGCTCGTCCAGGATGCGGTCGATGTCGTTGTTGGCTTCCGCGAACAGCTGCCGCGCCTCCGCGTCGTCGCCCAGGTGAGGCTCCAGGCGCTTGAGCACGAACGAGACCCCCAGGAGCTCCTGGGCTATGCCGTCATGCAGCTCGCGCGAGATGCGCTTGCGCTCGGCCTCCTGGGCGGCGATGACGCGCGATACTTCCGAATGGACGAGCAGCGGGCTGTCCACTTCGTCGTCGCGCTTCTCCTCGGCGATGCGCTCGAAGTCCATGAAGTCGCTCGATACCAGGTCGAAGTCGGCGAGCCGTCCTTTCTGGTCGGCGATGAAGCGCTTGTAGCTCGCGCGGTGCGCGTCGCTCACGGTGCGGAACGCGCACAGGATGGCCCCCACGACGCGGCCCTCCTTCACGAGCGGCAGGGCGCAGAAGCTGTGCAGGTCCTCGGCGAACACGATGGGGTACGACGAGTACTCGCGCGGGTCGATCTCGGCGTCGATGTTCGTGAACAGCATGGGCTTGCCCGCCTTGATGACGATGCCGCCGATGCCGTGCCCCGGCGCGAGCACGATGCGGTGGTGCCGCTCGTCGGTGGCGCCCGCGCTGTAGATCCACTTGAGCGGCGCCCCCAAGAACGCCGTCAACCCCAAGCCCACGAAGTCGAACCCGTAGCGCTCCTTCAGGTCCTCCACGGTGCGCGCGTAGACCTCGCTCCTGCCCGCAAGCACGTCCTCGCAGAAATTCGACGCCCCCATGCCTCTCCCCCTCGCCTCGATGCGGATGCAGCTGCCGCCGTCCTCGCGAAACGGCCTCGCCTCCCCTTGCTCTTTCGCCATTATCCCCTATTTCGCGTGTCGTTGCACGACATTCGGGCCCACACGCGCCTGCACAGAGCCTGCGGCGCGCCTTGCCCGCCGCAGGGGCGTCGCCGAATGCTCGCCGTGCCGTTGCAAGGCCGCCACCGCCCGGGGGCGGCCCCGTGGTAGGCTGCTTGCCGAAGGATCCCTCCGACAAGCGAAAGGAGCGCGACATGGAGTTCCATACCGGAGACCAGCCCGAAGAGGGGCGCTACCGCTGCAAGAACTGCGGCTACATCGTGCGCATCACGAGCGATACCGAGAAGCTGCCCGCCTGCCCCAACTGCGGCCACCACGAGTTCGAGAAGCTCGAGGACGAGGACTGACGCGCACCGGCCGAAACGATGGCCGGCCGGCGCCCGCAAGGTCGTCTGCATGAGAAAAGGCACCCGCGAGGGGGCCTTTCGAGTTTCCGTGGTGCGCGATGCAAGATTTGAACTTGCGACCCCCACGTCCCGAACGTGGTGCTCTACCAAACTGAGCCACACCTCGATTTATTGCTACAATAGGATAACACAAAATGCGCGCGGTTGCAAGTGTTTTTTACAGAAATTTGTTTTGCGACGGGTCATAGGTCATGCCGATGGCAGCCAACTGGGCCTCCAGCGCCGCCCGGTCCACCTGCAAGTCTGCACACAGAGCGTCCAGACTGGGATAAAAATCCCGCAATTTGGTATTGATTACGCTAAACAAAATAAACGGGTCCTTGGGTAATGCAGCCATCTTTTTTGCCTCCCGGTGCAGATTTGATTTTAATTTACCATAAAAAGCGGGAGAATTCAAGAAAAATCCCGCCTTTTATATTGATTATTTTCTATTTATATGTCATAATAGGCTGTAATTTTATATCCGGCGCAAAACGGCGCTATCGCCCGTTGGCCGGAACAGTAGGTGAAATCATGACGGAAAATGAAAAAATCGCAGCGCTGCTCTTTCCCCATATTACCATGACCCCGGCGGATTACGAAGCCAAATACCCGCCCCGGCAGCTGAAAGAGGGCGCCAGAGTCAGCCGCTTTTCGCCCAGCCCAACAGGCTTTTTGCACTTTGGCAATCTGTTTTCCTGTGCGGCGGCATACCGCACTGCCCGCTGCACCGACGGCGTGTTCTATGTGCGGGTGGAAGATACGGATCAAAAGCGCAAGGTAGAGGGCGCGGTGGAGACCATGCTCTCTGCGCTGCAAATCTACGGCATTACACCGGACGAAGGCGTGATGGGGGACGGAAGCGAAAGCGGCGCCTACGGCCCTTACACCCAAAGTCTGCGCAAAGACATTTACCAGTGCTACGGCAAATCTCTGGTGGAGGAAGGGCTGGCTTACCCCTGCTTTTGCACCCCGGAGGAACTGGAAGACCTGCACGCCCGGCAGGAGAACGAGGACATTAAAGGCTACTGGGGTCCCTACGCCCACTGTCGGGATCTGACCTACGACCAAATCAAGGCCAATATAGACGCCGGCAAGCCCTGGACCCTGCGCCTGCGCTCTCCCGGCAAGCCGGAGGGCAAGGTGCGCTTTGACGATCTGATCAAAGGCAAAATTGAAATGCAGGAGAATGTAATTGATGTGGTGCTGCTGAAAACCGACGGCATTCCCACCTATCACTTTGCCCACGCGGTGGACGACCACCTGATGCGAACCACCCATGTGGTGCGGGGTGACGAATGGATCGCCTCTGTGCCCCTGCACCTGCAGCTGTTCAAGCTCTTAGGCTTCCGCCCGGTGAAATACGCCCATATTGCCCCCATTCTTAAGGAAGAAAACGGCGGCAAGCGCAAGCTCTCTAAGCGCAAGGACCCGGAAGCGGCCGTTACCTACTACGACCAAATGGGTATTCCGGCGGCAGCGGTCAACGAATATATGATGACCATTGCCAACTCCAACTTTGAGGACTGGCGGCGTGCCAACCCCACAGCAGACCTGGCAGACTTCCCCTTTAACTTAAAGAAAATGAGCGTGTCCGGTGCCCTGTTTGATATGGCCAAGCTGACGGATGTGTCCAAGACCGTCATCAGCAAAATGACTGCACAGGAAGTGTTTGACCTGGCCCACGCCTGGGCCGATCGGCACCAGCCGGAACTGGCCGCGCTGTTTGACAGCGATCCGGCCTACGCGGTGGCAGTGCTCAGCATTGACCGGGGCGGCAAAAAGCCCCGCAAGGACATTGCCAAATGGAGTGATCTGGCGGACTACATCAGCTATTTCTACGACCAAACCTTTACCCCCTGCTACGACCTGACCGGCAATGCGAATCCGGCACTGGCAGTACAGGTGCTGGAGCAGTACAAAGACCTGGTGGACACCGCAGACGACAAAGACACCTGGTTTGCCAAGATCAAGGCGTTGTGCCCGCAGGTGGGCTGCACCCCCAATGTGAAAGAATACAAGCAGGACCCCACAGCGTTCAAGGGCCATGTAGGCGATGTGTCTACCGTGATCCGAGTGGCGCTCACCGGGCGCACCAACACCCCGGACCTGCACGCTATACTGGCTTTGCTGGGGCAAGAGACCGCACAAGCCAGACTAAACGCCGCACTGGCGCACTACAAGGAGGAGTACCATGGCTGAGGAGATCAGAGAAAACTCTAATTTTATCCACGATTTTATTGATAAAGACCTGGAGGACGGGGTATATAGCAGCATACAGACCCGCTTTCCCCCGGAGCCCAACGGCTACCTGCACATTGGCCACGCCAAGGCCATTTGCATCAATTTTGGGGTAAAGGAAAAGTACAAGGGCGTGTGCAATCTGCGCTTGGACGACACCAACCCCACCAAAGAGGACACCGAGTATGTAGACGCCATCAAAGAGGACATTCAATGGCTGGGCTTTCAGTGGGACAACCTGTACTACGCCTCCGACTACTTTGACTTTCTCTTTGACTGCGCCATCAAGCTGATCAAGAAAGGCAAGGCCTTTGTTTGCGAGCTGACGCCGGAGGAAATGCGCGCCTACCGGGGCACCCTCACCGAGCCGGGCAAAGAGAGCCCCTACCGCAACCGCTCCGTGGAGGAAAACCTGGACCTGTTTATGCGCATGAGCAAGGGCGAGTTCCCGGAGGGCAGCAAGGTGCTGCGTGCCAAAATCGATATGAGCTCCCCCAACCTGAATATGAGGGACCCGATCATTTATCGCATTATGTACGCCCACCATCACCGCACCGGCGACAAATGGTGCGTGTATCCCATGTATGACTTTGCCCATCCCCTGTCGGACGCCAGAGAGGGCGTGACCCACTCTCTGTGTTCTCTGGAATTTGAAAACCACCGCCCGCTGTACAACTGGTTTGTAGACGAGCTGATCGAAGGGCAAAAGCCCCGCCAGATCGAGTTTGCCCGGCTGAACCTGAACTACACCCTCACCAGCAAGCGCAAGTGCTTAAAGCTGGTGCAGGACGGCATTGTCAGCGGCTGGGATGATCCCCGTATGGCCACCCTCAGCGGTATGCGCCGCCGGGGCTATCCGCCGGAGGCGGTACGGGACTTCTGCGAGCGCATCGGCGTGTCCAAGGCGTATAGCGTGGTGGACTTTGCCCTGCTGGAGGCCTGCGTACGGGAGCACCTGAACACCTCCGCTCCCCGAGCCATGGCGGTGCTGGACCCCATTAAGCTGGTGATCGACAACTACCCGGAGGACAAGACCGAGGCCCTGGAAGTGGAATACCACCCGGACCACCCGGAATACGGCAAGCGCACCGTGCCCTTTGGCCGGGAGCTGTACATTGAGCGGGACGACTTTATGGCCGAGCCCATCAAGAAATACCGCCGTCTGTACCCGGGCAACGAGGTACGGCTGTACAAGGCCTACCTGGTGACCTGCACCGGTTATGACACAGACGAAAATGGCAATGTGACCTGCGTGCACGCCACCTACGACCCGGCCACCTTTGGCGGCGACGCCCCGGATGGGCGCAAGGTACGCGGCACCATTCACTGGGTCAGCGCCAAAGAAAACACCCCCCTGACCGCCCGGATCTATGACCGGCTGTTTAATGTGGAGAACCCCAGCGACGACAGCGGCGTCAACTCCTTTGAGGAGAACCTAAACCCGGACAGTCTGACCGAGAAGCAAGGCTACGGCGAGGTGGCACTGGCCACGGCTAAGGCCGGCGATCGGTTCCAGTTTATGCGGGACGGCTACTTTTGTATGGACAAGGACTCTGCCCCCGGCGCACCGGTGTTTAACCGCACCGTTGCTCTGCGAGACAGCTTTAATATCAAAAAGAATAAATAAGAATTCGGGTGAGCACTTTGAGTACAAGAAAAGATATAAAAAACATTGCAATCATTGCCCATGTTGACCACGGCAAAACCACTCTGGTGGACGAAATGCTGCGCCAAAGCGGCACCTTCCGCCAAAATGAAGTGGTAGAAGAGCGGGTCATGGACAGCAACGACCTGGAGCGTGAGCGGGGCATTACCATTATGTCCAAGAACACCTCCATTCACTATAACAACACCAAGATCAACATTGTAGACACGCCCGGCCATGCGGACTTTGGCGGCGAGGTAGAGCGTATTCTTACCATGGTAGACGGCGTTCTGCTGCTGGTAGACGCTTTTGAGGGCTGTATGCCCCAGACCCGCTTTGTGCTGAAAAAGGCGCTGGGTCTGCACAAGACGCCGTTGGTGGTGGTCAACAAGATTGACCGGGACGGCGCCCGCCCTGCCGAGGTGGTAGACGAGGTACTGGACCTGTTTATTGAGCTGGGCGCAGACGATGACCAAATCGACTTCCCGGTGATCTACGCCTCTGCCAAGGACGGCTACGCCGGCACAGAGCCGGATGTGCGCAGCGGCGATATGCGCCCGCTGCTGGACGCCATCTTAAAGTACATTCCATCTCCCCAGGGCGACCCGGAGGGTCCCACCCAGGTACTGTTCTCCTCTTTGGAATATGATGACTATGTGGGCCGTATCGGCGTGGGCCGTGTGGAGCGAGGCAGCGTAAAAGTCAACGCACCCTATGTGCTGTGCCGCCGGGATGATACCCGGGAAAACATCCGGGTTACCAAACTGTACCAATTTGAGGGGCTGAAGCGGGTGCCGGTAGAGGAAGCGGTCATGGGCGACCTGATTTGCGTGGCCGGTATTGCGGACCTGAACATCGGCGAGACCTTGTGCGCCCCGGAGTGCGTGGAGCCGCTGCCCTTTGTAAAGATTGATGAGCCCACCATCAGCATGAACTTTATGGTCAACGATTCTCCCTTTGCCGGGCGTGAGGGCAAGTATGTCACCTCCCGCAACCTGCGGGACCGCCTGTTTAAGGAAGTGGAGACCAACGTGTCCATGCGGGTGGAAGAAACGGACAGTATGGACACCTTTAAGGTATCCGGCCGAGGTGAGCTGCACCTGTCCATTCTCATTGAGACCATGCGGCGAGAGAACTATGAATTCGCCGTCAGCCGTCCCCAGGTCATTCTGAAAAAGGATCCCCAGACCGGCAAGACCCTGGAGCCTATGGAACTGGCCATCATTGAAGTGCCGGAGGCCTATGTAGGCGCCGTGATGGAGAAACTGTGCTCCCACAAAGGCGAGATTGAGAACATGGACACCCGCTCCACCGGCATGACCCACCTGGAGATCAAAATTCCCGCCCGCGGGCTGATCGGCTACCGCAGCGAGTTCTTGACGGACACCAACGGCAACGGCATTATGAACCAGCTGTTTGGCGGATATGAGCCCTACAAGGGTGAGATCGCTACCCGCACCCACGGCTCCATCGTGGTGCACGAGACCGGCACCACCAGCGGCTACGGTCTGTGGAACACTCAGGACCGGGGGCGGCTGTTCGTTGGTCCCGGTGTAGAGGTGTACGAGGGTATGATCGTGGGCGAATGCGCCAAGGACGAGGACATTGTGTGCAATGTGTGCAAGAAGAAGCATGTAACCAACACCCGAGCCAGCGGCTCCGACGAGGCGCTGAAGCTGGTGCCCCCCACCACTCTGTCTCTGGAACAGAGCATGGAATTCCTGGCAGATGATGAGCTGCTGGAAGTGACCCCCAAGAGCATTCGTCTGCGCAAGATGATCTTGGACAAATCCCTGCGACTGAAAGCGGAAAGCCGCAGAAAATAAATCAAAAATGAACGCAAAAAGGAGTGTGAAGTATGGCCGCAGGTCTTTATATTCATATTCCTTTTTGTTTTTCCAAGTGCCCGTACTGCGATTTTTACAGCACCAAGTACACCCCGACAGCCGCCGACGCTTTTGCCGAGAAGCTGGGAGGGCAAATGCAAGACTATACCGGCAGTTTTGACACGGTGTACTTTGGCGGCGGCACCCCCTCCATCCTGGAGCCACAGGTGCTCACCGGCATTTTGCAGGCGGTGCGGGATCACTTTACCATTGACCCGGCGGCGGAGATCACCGTAGAGTGCAACCCCTCCAAGGACCTGACCGGGGATATGGAGCAGTACGCAGCGGCGGGAATCAACCGGGTGAGCATCGGTATGCAAAGCGCCGTGGATCGGGAACGGTTCGCCCTGGGGCGCCGTGCCGGCAGCGGGGAAGTGGCCCGCACCGTAGCGGCAGCCAAGGCGGCAGGCATTACCAATATTAGCCTGGATGTAATGCTGGGCACCCCCAAACAGACCCCGGACAGCTTGGAGGAAACCTTTGCCTTTATTGAGCGTATGCAGGTGACCCACATCAGCGCCTATCTGCTGAAGATCGAACCGGGCACCCCCTTTGACCGCCTGCAAGCCAAGCTGGCGCTGCCGGAGGAGGACACCGTGTGCCAAATGTACCTGCAAACGGTGGAGCGGCTGGGACAACTGGGCTTTGCCCAGTACGAGATCAGCAACTTTGCCCGCCCGGGGTACGAGAGCCGCCACAACTTGAAATACTGGCTGCTGGAGCCGTACTTGGGGCTGGGGCCCAGCGCCCACTCCCTGTGGAACGGTAGGCGCTTTTACTTTGACCGGGACTGGATCTGGCAGGACGAAGGCCCCGGCGGCGACCGAGAGGAGCAAATTCTCTTAGGCTTACGACTGAACCGGGGCATACCGGAGGACTGGCTCACCCACGATCCGGCGCCGTACATTGCCGGGGGATTTATGCGCCGCGCCAATGGTCGCATTTCCCTGACCCCCCGGGGTATGCTGGTATCCAACACCATTTTAGCAGAATTACTGGACTAAGGAGGAGCCTATGTTAACCGGACTGGCAGGGGG
>OLSE01002521.1_pt1 | contig 10344 bp, 8 predicted proteins | sample 1673191 | NCBI WGS metagenome assembly OLSE01 (sample SAMEA3136764, study PRJEB25190) | human gut metagenome | biome: human gut; feature: human-associated habitat; material: faeces | place: Austria | collected 2013
AGTGCATGATGATTTTAATCTTTCCGATTCGGAAATTTATATGATCGACAAGGTCTGCGAGGAGTTTCATGCTCGAAATAAAAAGGTCGTTGTATTACTTAATATCGGAGGTGTGGTGGAAACAGCTTCGTGGAAGAATAAACCCGACGCGATTCTTTCTGTTTGGTTTCCGGGACAGGAGTGTGGGCATGCTGTGGCAGATGTATTGACAGGAACTGTGAATCCGTCGGGGAAACTTCCGATGACATTCCCTGTAAGATATTCGGATATTCCTTCTTCTAAAAACTATCCGACTGTGGGAGAAACTCTAAGCGGGGAAAATTTTGATTATACCTCTTACGAAGAGGGGGTATGGGTAGGCTACCGATATTTTACAACTGCGGATAAAGCGGTTTCTTATCCTTTCGGGTATGGTTTATCTTATACCGAATTTTTGTATAGCGAACCCTCTGTAAAAAAAGAGAAGGGCAGGTGGGTGGCTAAAATAAAGGTTACGAATGTAGGAGCGGCAGAAGGTCATGAGTCTGTTCAGGTTTATGTGGGGGCAGAAAATAGAGCTTCGGAAAATCCTCTTCGTGAGTTGAAAGCTTTCGGGAAAACAAAATTGCTGAAACCGGGAGAAAGTTAGATACTTACAATGAATTTTACAGATTATGATTTGGCTCATTTCGATGAACCCTCTTCGTCGTGGGTATTGGAGAAGGGTCTGTACAAAGTAAGTTTCGGGGCTTCATGTGAAGATATAAGGTCGGTTCGGGATATAAAAGTGAAAAAACAACAAAGATGGGGTGTTAATCGTGTACTTAATCCTGTTGTCCCTGTCCAGACGATGACGATAGATTAGATAATTAATAATGGGAGATGAAGATAAAGTCTTTTTTGTGGATATTGTTGTTCGGGGTATTTTGCTCGAACAGTATGGCCGAGCTTCCTAAGGTGATAGCCCATCGGGGATATTGGAAGACACCTTCTTCGGCTCAAAATTCTTTACGGGCACTTGAACTGGCCGATTCGATAGGTGTGTACGGATCGGAATTCGATGTTTGGCTGACGAAAGATGACGTATTGATTGTAAATCATGATGCTGTTATAAACGGTATGGATATAGAGTCGTCTTCGTCGAAAATGTTGTTGAAGCAAAAATTGAAGAATGGAGAGACTGTTCCTACGCTTGATGCGTTTTTGAATAGGGCTAAAAAGTTGAGTGTGCGTTTGATTTGTGAATTGAAGCCTCATAAAGATAAACAGAGAGAGGCCGAAGCCGTGAAACGAATTGTGGAGATGGTCAGAAAAAAAGGTCTCGAAAAACGGGTAGAATATATTACATTTTCGGCCGAGGGTTTGTTGGAACTTATCGAGCAAGCCCCCAAAGGTACACCGGTGTATTATTTGAACGGTTCTCGGCTACCGAAAGATTTAAAGTTTATCGATGCGGCGGGACAGGACTATCATATCAATGTGTTTAGAAAGCACATCGGGTGGATAAAGGAATGTCATGATTTAGGATTGAAGGTAAATGTATGGACGGTCAATTCTTTGGAAGATATGCAGTGGTGTATCGATAGGGGTGTCGATTATATTACGACTGACGAGCCTGAACGGTTGCAAGAATTACTTCGTTCACAGCGGTCGTTTCATGATGTAGCAGGCTTTCTTCCTGTATATGGAAAATTAAGAGATTGTAAGAATCCATTGTACTCTCGGCTTTCTTCCGATATGCAGCCGACAGTGCGTAAAGCTTTGTGGAATTTGAGCCAGAATACGGCCGGATTGTATGTTCGTTTTAGAACTAATTCTACGAGTGTGGGAGCTAGATGGACAGTTAAATATAATAATCAGTTCAATCACATTACAGCGACGGCAGTCAAAGGGTTGGACTTGTATTGTCTGCAAGACGGGAAGTGGCAGTTCGTGAATAGTGCTATTCCTACCGGGAAAGAAAACCATGTGACGATCGTTAAGAACATGTTACCCCAAGAAAGAGAATTTATGCTCTATTTGCCGCTTTATGACGGTATCGATAAGCTCGAAATAGGTATCGACCCGGGGGCGGAGATTGTTGCGTCGGAGTTGAACAGTCCCGATCGAGAGAATCCCATTGTGATGTATGGGACGAGCATTCTTCAAGGAGCCAGTGCATCACGTCCGGGAATGGCAGCTACTAATATTATCGGTCGCCGTTTTGACAGAGAAGTCGTAAATTTAGGGTTTAGTGCAAATGCTTTTTTAGATAAGGAGATCGCCGAATTGATGAGCGAGGTGGAGGCTTCGGCATACGTATTGGATTTTGTGCCGAATGCGTCGGTCTCTCAAATAAAAGAGCTGACAATTCCCTTTTATCGTATTTTGAGAAAAAAACATCGGACGACGCCTATCATATTCGTGGAAGACCCTCAGTTTCCGAGTGCTGTTTATAATCGGGTGTTGGCCGATGAGATACGTGAAAAGAATGAAGCTTTGCAATTGGTCTACAAGGAGCTGCAAAAAGAAAAGGAGAAAAATATATATTATGTCCCGTCTCAGGCTTTGATAGGCGATGATTATGAGGCGACGGTCGATGGAATCCATTTTACCGATTTGGGACAATTTCGTTATGCCGAGTGTATAGGCGATTGTCTGGAACGAGCATTTAGAAAAAATACCATAAAGGATTTGGCGTTGATTTATCAGGGCGGAATAAATCGAATGGACTGGACGGAGGAGCAGTTTCGTCCGTATGTAATGCATCAATTTCAAGATGGCCGAAAAGAATGGCTTTTTGACGGATTTCTCTTTTTGGAGTTTAGCGATGGGAAAGGCCGGCGTTATGCGCAAGGTTACGGTAAGGATGCAAGGAAGCAAGAATGGGAGTGGTTGTTACAAAGATTATTCGAGGAGGGAAAATCGTTATCTGCTCTCGATGCTTGTATTGAGACTGTGAAAAAAGAGATAGGCGAGCCCGAATTTCGTCATCGGGTTGTTATCGGGTTACCAGCTGCCATGTTTAGACAGAGAGATTGGGGTGAACTGAATGGTAAAACATTGTGCTTTTTGTATCGGGAAGACCAAGTAGCCGCCACACGGTGGTACGTCGATAGGGTTTTGGAGTCTTTCCGTAATGCCAATTATAAGAATTTGGATCTTGCCGGTTTCTATTGGGTGGACGAGGATATTGCTTATAACGGTGATTTATCCTTGTCGGTGAGCGAATATATACATTCGAAGAATCTATTGTTTTATTGGATTCCTTATTGGAAAGCAGTGGGTTATGATAAATGGAGAGAGCTTGGTTTCGATATGGCCTATCTTCAACCCAACCATTTTTTTGAAGAAAATATTCCAGATTCGAGATTGGAAGAGGCTTGTAAAGAAAGTGAAAAGAACGGAATGGCTATCGAGATGGAGTTCGATTCTCGTGCGTTATCTGATTATGAGCCGGTTTCTTTTCGTTCTCGAATGAAATCGTATATCGATGTTTTCAAGGACAATGGAGTCTTTTTTGATCTTCCGATTGCATATTATAGTGGAAGTAGAGCCATTTATGAAATGTATAAATCCGAAGATGAAAGAGATAAGGAAATCATGGACGAGTTGTGTGAATTGATTGTAGAACGACATAAAAAGTAAAATTATGAATAAGTTGATGAAAAGTTTATGTGGAACATTATGGATTGCTTTAATGTGTCCAAGTTGTGATTCGGCCGAGAGTTATGATCCGCCTATCGATTTGCAAAAGAGCTGTGTGGTGGAACGGATTGGAGATGCTCTTTATGTATCGTCGAAACTTGATGAAAGTAACGATATCGTATATGTATTTGAGAAATGTATGTTCAATAAGTTGTACACTTTTTCGAAGGTGGGAGTTGTTGCGAATAGTTCGAGTAAGCCAGTCGCTCACTCTCAAGATGTTGCAAGTATGACCTTATTGAATGAGGCAACTAGTGATAACATTGGTCCGTTTGAATTGATGGCTGGTGGTTGGTGTGGGGGTAATCATTCTTATGCAGATGATAATACGACCCGAACGGCTTTTACAGATAAAGTCATTATTAAATGTAACGATAAAGAGTTGACCGGAGATGCTGTGTTGAATGCTACCGATGTGAGAGTGTATGTGTGGAGTTATATTTACAATCCGGCTAGCGCCTATCAAGAAGATGGGAAATATCTTTTTTCCGATACCTTGTGTAAGGAGTTTAGCAGTTATAATATCTGCCGAAATACTATAAATGTAGAGGTGACTCATACCTATATGAATAAAAGTAGTGTTACTGTAAATCGTTATTATGGCATGCAATCGATGTTTAAAGACGAAGAATGTACTTTTACGCCGGAAGGTGAATATATAGGTTGGATTCCACAGGCACAGGTCGATAGGTTTACAAAGACCAATTATCCTAATTTTCACCGATTTATAGAGAAAAGTTCGACCGCTTATCAGTCGGCACACATGTTTAATGAAGGTTTGGGAACAAGAGGGGAGGTTGATGCTTCGGACGTAGTATTTATCGGTAATTCTTATGGAAAGAGTTATCATAAAGTCATAGGCAGCAAATCGCGTTCGAAGGGTGATACGGACTATTGGAAAGGGGCTTATACGTGGTTTGTCTCTCCTGTGGCAGATGATGAAGATTTGCTTTGTTATTGCGGATATATCAGAGACAAAGAGGCTGTTTACATAGATTTTAAAAAAGCGGCTAATAGACAGATTGCTTTGCCGGAACGTTTTGTTGGTAAAGACTTTGCAATTTATGAAAGTAGTGAAGGTGTTTCCTGTAAGTGGAGTGAAACACAAGGAACTATAAGTGTCGTAGCGAATGAGGCAGGTAGCTGTGTAATCGTGTTTTGAAATGGTACAGTAGATGTAGTAGGGGCTGAACTTATTGAAGTTCAGCTTTTTTTATTAAATTGTTATTGGTATTTGATTTTTAAATGTAATTCATTCCTTTTTAAAGTAATTGGGGTGGATTGTTATAGATGTATAAGCAGGGATAAATTTTATGTAAGGTATCGGAGTTTCATTAAAATTTAGCATCTTTGCATGAGATGTGAAAATGGGATGCGGTTTGGCATGATTAATAAAAGACAGATGAACGTAAATAGTCCTTGTCCGGGGTATTTTTCGGGAAGGAAATTTATAATTTTGTAAGAAAGAGAGATAATATAGAAATCGATGAATAGGATTGTAGCGAAAGAATATTTTTCGGAAAAAGTTGTAAAGTTTGTCGTAGAAGCCCCTCTGATTGCGAAGGCTCGTAAAGCAGGTCATTTTGTTATCGTGAGAGTCGGTGAGAAGGGCGAGCGTATTCCGCTTACGATTGCTGCTGCCGATGTCAAGGCCGGGACAATCACTTTGGTCGTACAGGCGGTAGGAAAGTCTTCTTCGAAATTGTGTGCTCTTAATCCCGGGGATTATATTACAGATGTAGTAGGTCCGTTGGGCAGGGCGACTCATATCGAAAAATTCGGTACGGTAGTTTGTTGTGGCGGTGGTGTCGGTTGTGCTCCCTTATTGCCGATTGTTGCGGCGATGAAGGAAGCTGGTAATCGGGTGATTACGGTGTTGGCCGCTCGCACGAAAGAGCTGATTATTCTTGAAAAACAAATGCGGGAATATTCAGATGAAGTAATAATTATGACCGATGATGGTTCGTATGGTAATAAGGGTCTTGTGACACAAGGTGTAGAGGCTGTCATCAATCGGGAGAAGGTAGACCTGTGTGTGACCATAGGGCCGGCGGTGATGATGAAGTTTGTTTCTCTATTGACTCGAAAGTACGATATACCCACGGTTGCATCTCTGAATACGATTATGGTAGATGGAACCGGTATGTGTGGAGCATGTCGGATTACGGTGGACGGAAAAACTCGTTTCGTATGTATAGATGGGCCGGAGTTTGATGCCCATCAAGTGGATTTTGACGAAATGCTTATGCGATTGTCTTCCTATAAAGATTTGGAATCGAAGTAACAAGTTTTGTCATATTTATGAATCAAGAAGAATTATCGGCACAACGTGCCGAAAAATGGAGAGAAGAGCTGCGTAGAAGTAGAAAGGCTAAGGAGCGTACCGATATACCTCGGGTGAAAATGAAAGAGCTCGATCCTGCTTACCGCATAACTAATCGGGAAGAGGTGAATTGTGGGCTTACACGAGAACAAGCCGTTTTGGAGGCTACTCGTTGCCTCGATTGCGTAGAGCCTCTTTGTATGACTGGTTGTCCGGTTGGGATCAATATACCGAAATTTATTAAAAATATAGAACGGGGTGATTTTTTGTCGGCGGCTCGTACGTTGAAAGAAACGAGTGCTTTGCCTGCGGTGTGTGGGCGAGTATGTCCACAGGAACGTCAATGTGAATCGAAATGCTTTTATACTCAAAAATTGAAAAAAGAACCGATCGCTATCGGTTATTTGGAGCGTTTTGCTGCCGATTATGAACACGCTTCGGGAGAGGTCGCTCTCCCTGCCATGGAGCCATGTAACGGAGTGAAAATAGCCGTAGTTGGTTCGGGCCCTTGTGGACTTTCTTTTGCGGGAGATATGGCTAAATGGGGATATAGAGTCACTGTGTTTGAGGCTTTGCATGAGATAGGAGGTGTTCTAAAATACGGTATACCCGAGTTCAGATTGCCCAACGAGGTTGTCGACGTTGAAATAGAGAACCTTCGTCGTATGGGAGTCGAGTTTATGACCGATTGCATTGTCGGGAAGACGCTCTCGTATGACGACCTTCATGAGATGGGATTTAAGGGTATCATGGTTGCCAGCGGAGCCGGCTTGCCGAGATTCATGAATATCCCGGGCGAGAATTTGAATGGGGTGATGTCGAGTAATGAATATCTGACACGAGTGAATTTGATGGATGCCGCTAATCCGGATTCCGATACACCGGTGTGGAGAGGTCGTAGAGTGGCGGTTATCGGAGGTGGTAATACGGCGATGGATTCAGTTCGGACGGCTCGTCGGGTGGGAGCGGAAAAGGATATGATAATCTATCGTCGCTCAGAGGACGAGATGCCAGCTCGTAAAGAAGAAATACATCATGCCAAGCAGGAGGGTGTGGAATTTTTGACATTGCATAATCCTGTCGAGTATATAGGGGACGAACGGGGAAGAGTTTGTCAAATGCGACTTCAAAAAATGGAGTTGGGAGAGCCGGATGCTTCTGGTCGGCGTTCTCCTGTTCCTATTCCGGGAGCTATCGAGACCATCGATATCGACGAGGTGATTGTCAGTGTGGGAGTTTCTCCTAATCCGTTGGTCCCTAATTCCATAGAGGGCCTTGAAGTAACTCTGAAAGGGACGATTGTCGTCAATGCCGACACATTGCAGTCTTCAATACCTGATATTTATGCAGGAGGAGATATTGTGAGAGGTGGTGCTACGGTTATTCTTGCTATGGGAGACGGTCGGCGTGCTGCGGCTGCTATGCACAAGGCTTTGCAGGAGAAATAAATAAGTTTGTATTAAAAGAAAAGGGCTGCATTGCAGCCCTTTTCTTTTAATATATCTAATGCCGATTAGCTGGCTTCCCAGCCCAGAGCACTGGCTCCCAATACGGCGGCATCACTCTCTTTCAATTCCGAAAGTACCAGTTTTACTTTTCCTTTGTAAATAGCAAGCAGATTTTTTTCCATAGCTTCGCGGATAGGACGCATGATCAGTTCGCCCGACTTTGCTAATCCTCCGAACAGGACAATCATCTTGGGGCTTGAAAATGCGATGAAATCGGCGAATGCTTCTCCTAAGATTGTACCGGTATACTCGAAAATCTCTTGAGATAGTTTGTCGCCTGACACGGCCGCATCGTAAACGTCTTTCGAAGTGATCTCTTGAATAGGAAGCTGCCGTAAAGTGGATTCGTCGTTGCGAAGTTCGAGGAATTCCCGAGCCGTACGTGCAACACCTGTGGCGGAGGTATAGGCTTCGAGACAACCCGTTCTGCCGCAACCGCAGAGGCGGCCATTTCCACGGCGTACGATTACGTGCCCGAGTTCTCCGGCAAATCCATCGTGCCCATAGACCATTTGTCCGTTAATGACGATACCGCTACCTACACCCGTACCGAGGGTAATCATGATGAAATCTTTTACACCGCGGGCAGCTCCATAGGTCATTTCACCGATAGCAGCGGCATTAGCGTCGTTGGTGATAGTTACCGGAATATTGAATTTTTCCCGTACCATTTGGGCTAAGGGGATTACGCCTTTCCACGGGAGGTTAGGTGCAAATTCGATTGTTCCGTTAAAATAGTTCCCGTTAGGAGCTCCTATACCTATACCGGCAATTTGATCGGTTACGTTTTCTTGCGCCAAAAGACGAGATAGTTCTTCGTGCAGTGCATTTACGTAGTCTGTTATTTCGGTATATTTCTGAGTCTTGATAGAACCTGTGGCTAAGATAGAACCGCGGGCATCAACAATTCCGAATACTGTATTGGTACCACCTATATCAATACCTACAACATATGGCTTACTCATGGTTTTGTGTGTATAAAATTATTATTTTAGTTAATTTCACGATACAAATATAGCGAAAGATGATCGGTGGGACAAAATGAACAACAAGTTTTTTTATTTTGTCTTGTCCAAATCGAGACCTATATTTGATAAAGTCAAATATACGGATAAATTTTCGATGGGGGCTGCTTTTTTTATTCTAAAAGTTTTTAATAAATGAAATATCCTTTTTGATGGTCGATGCCGTTTGAGCGAGTTATTGGTCGTTTGGTTTTGTCAATTTGTAAGTTGGAGATTATAAAGTGTTGAATTGTAATGTCGAGATAACAAAATCGAACTTTTTGTTTTGCGGTTAAAAAAAAGTATCTATATTTGCAGCCACAAAACGGCACAATATTGCACAAACTGTGCAATGTTGTGCTTAAAAGTATAAATTATGAGTTATAACTTATTAAAGGGAAAAAGAGGTATTATTTTCGGAGCCCTTAATGAAATGTCCATTGCATGGAAAGTAGCTGAAAAAGCTGTGGAGGAAGGTGCAACGATCACTCTTTCCAATACGCCTATGGCAGTGCGTATGGGGGAGGTGAATACATTAGGTGAAAAATTAAATGCTGAGATTATTCCGGCAGATGCAACCAACGTGGAGGATCTTGAAAATGTTTTCAAGCGCTCTATGGAGGTCTTGGGGGGTAAGATAGATTTTGTGTTGCATTCTATCGGAATGTCTCCGAATGTAAGAAAAAAGCGTCCTTATGATGATTTGGACTACGATATGTTATCCAAGACATTGGATATTTCGGCTGTTTCGTTTCATAAAATGATACAGGTGGCTAAAAAGATGGATGCCATTAACGAGTACGGCTCTATTTTGGCTTTGTCTTATGTCGCGGCTCAGCGAACCTTATTCGGCTATAACGACATGGCGGATGCAAAGGCTTTGTTAGAGTCTATCGCCCGTAGTTTTGGATATATTTATGGTAGGGAGAAAAATGTTCGAATCAATACTATATCTCAGTCTCCTACCATGACGACTGCCGGTAGCGGGGTGAAAGGAATGGAATCGTTGATGGATTTTGCGAATCGTATGTCTCCTCTCGGTAATGCCAATGCCGACGAGTGTGCCGATTATTGTATCGTAATGTTTTCCGATTTAACTCGTAAAGTGACTATGCAAAACTTGTATCACGACGGAGGATTTTCGAGTATGGGTATGAGTTTGCGGGCGATGACTCAGTATAATAAGAGTTTCGATGAATATCGAAATGAGAATGGTGAGATTTGTTATGGATAAGTTTGGTAATTTGATTTAGATAGAACTGCCCCCGACTGTTGATCGACCGAAACAGCTGGGGGCGATTTTTAATCGTTTATGTCGGTACTTTCTCCATATACGTGGTCATAGAATTTTTTGTAGTTTTTCCATTCAGGGTCGTTTTCCCACAAGAAACGGTATGTTTCCGGGTCGGATTCGGTTAGTGGTGTCCCTAAGTCGTCCGATTCGTTTAAATGCCGTTGTCGGATTTTTTTGTTCATCTCGGAAATTGAATCGTCCTTTTTTAATGCATTTTTGGAACGTATGAGAATGTTACGTATTTCTCTTTCCGAGAAGTTTAGTCCCGGAATGAATATTCGGAGCATATTTCTCAATTCCCCATAGATTTGATTCCATGCGGAAGACGATACGCCGTTACTCGCCAAATCGGCCAAATACTCTTCGGCATCGGTTTTTCGAGCATTCCACGAATTGCCTCTCAATTTCCATTCGGAGGGCATAGACCGATAGACTTTCATTAAAAATTCGTCTTTGAAATAAGAGTCGCCGAAAAGAGCATTTGATTAGAAGCTTTCGGGCTTTTGATACAAGGAATGAAGAGTTTGATCCTGGCTCAGGACGAACGCT
>OLSE01002524.1_pt1 | contig 10337 bp, 9 predicted proteins | sample 1673191 | NCBI WGS metagenome assembly OLSE01 (sample SAMEA3136764, study PRJEB25190) | human gut metagenome | biome: human gut; feature: human-associated habitat; material: faeces | place: Austria | collected 2013
CAGGACGGGCAGGAATAGCTGCGCAGTCCGGCGGCCTCGTTTTCGCTCCAAACGGAGTCTGGCGGCGGTGCTTGTTTATTCTGTGCCGCGGTTTCGGCAGCGGCTTCTTTTTCAGCATAGAGCGCTTCGATCTCAGCAGTATCGTAGCTGCTGCCGCAGAAGTCACACACCAGCTTTCCGCTGGCACCGTCAAAGTGAAGCGGACCGGTACAGGCAGGGCATTGGTAGTTGGTAAGCTGCGTTGCCATTATGCGTCACCTCTCTTTCCTTCGGTTTGCAGCTGCCCTGCCAGATCTTCAAAAAAATCACGCAGGGTGCTGCGCGTATTGCCATCGGCATCCAGATAACGGTAGATGATCTCGTCATCCGGGGCCTTGTAAATCAGGCAAACGCTATCTAACGTTTCATCGGTGATGAATAAGCCGGGAGAATTTTTCTTTTCGTCCGGCAGGCTTTCCAGCCCCAGCTTTTCTGCCAGAGCCAGGGTTTCTTGCCAATGGGTGTCCTCAACAGGGATGTTTTCCAGCTCTACCCATTCATCATCCTTGTAATTGCAGCTGAAAAGGCAGCCGTCAACCGGGTCATTTCTTATGCTGAACCCATAGGTGTCGTCATAGCACATACCGGAATAACTGATGCTGATACCGGTCAGTGTACCGGGCGGCGCTTTTTTACAGCCGGACATTGTCAGAAAAGCGGCTGCGGCGCAAAGCACCGCAGCGATTTTTTTGCGCATCACTGGCCAAACGGCTTACCGCACTCCGGGCAGAACTTGGGCGGATGGGCCGGGTCATCCGGGGTCCAGCCGCACTGGCTGCACTTGGCGGGAGCCGGGGCGGGCTTGGGGCTGCCGCAGTTGCAGCAGAACTTACCGGTGTTGGAAGTGCCGCAGCTGCATACCCAGCTGGCGGCTGCGGGTGCCGGGGCAGGCTTGGGGCTGCCGCAGTTTGCGCAGAATTTGCCGGTGTTGCCGGTCTGGCCGCAGCTGCAGGTCCAGCCTGCGGGGGCAGAGGCCGGGGCCGGGGCGGGCTGTGCGGCGGCCTGCTGCTGGGCACCCATCTGGTACAGGTTCTGGGCGTTCATACCGCCCGCCGCACCGGCCATATTCATGCCCATAAAGGCCATGGCGGGGCCTGCGCCCTGATTACCGGCCGCGGTCTGCATGGCACTGGCCTGTGCGCCGACAAGATGCGCAGCGGCGCGGGTCGGGTCCATAAAGGCTGCGTTGCGCTGCATTTCCTTGAGCATCTGCTCGTCTTCCTCGCTGGCCTTCACGCTGGAAACGCCGAAGGATACGATCTCGATGCCGCGCAGCTTGCCCCACTTGGCGCTCAGCACATCGTTGAGGGCCTCGGCAAGCTCCATCGTGTGGCCAGGCAGTGCGGAATAGCGGATGCCCATATCGCTGATCTTGGCAAAGGCGGGCTGCAGGGCGGTCATCAGCTCGGATTTCAGCTGCCCGTCGATCTCATCGCGGGTGTAGCCTTCCTCCACATTGCCGCAGACATTGGTGTAGAACAAAATGGGGTTGGTGATGCGGTAGCTGTACTCGCCGAAGCAGCGGATGGCAATGTCGATGTCGATGCCGGCGCGCTGATCCACCACGCGGAAGGGCACCGGGCTGGGCGTGCCGTATTTGTTGCCCACCAGCTCCTTGGTGTTGAAGTAATAGATGCGCTGATCCATCGGGGCCTCGCCGCCGAAGGTAAAGCGCTTGCCGATGTTCTGGAACACTGCGCCGATGGACTCGGACAAATCGCCGCTGAACAGCGTCGGCGCGCTGCCGGTATCGTAGGTGTACTCACCCGGCTCGGCGCACATATCCACGACCTTGCCCTGCTCCACGATCATGGCACACTGGCCATCGGCAACGGCCACGATGGAGCCGTTGGAGATAATGTTGTCATTGCCTTTGGTGTTGGCGCTGCGTCCGCTCTGGCGTTTCCAGCCGCGGGTAGCCAACAGGTCAGCTGGCATGGCTTCACAATAAAAGTATTCCTTCCACTGGTCGGCCATAACGCCGCCAGCAGCGCCCATTGCAGCTCTGATAAGTCCCATAATGATCCTCCTATATCAGGGGCGGGCAGGGCCCGCCCCATTTTGTACAGATAAATCAGTTCGTTATTTGTTGGCCAAGGCGGCCTTGTACTCCTCATAGCGGGGCGGCAGCTCTTCGAGCTCCTCGTTCCACTCGGTGCCGTCCAGCCTCATGTAGAAGCTGACCGCACAGGCCGTACCATCGTCGCCCTCGTAGTCATACATGAACAGCGAGATGCTGTCGTTATACGGGTACAGGTTGAACTTATACGCATCGCTCTCGGTTATGTTCTGGTCAAGCACCCAGTCGTAGCCGTCCAGGATAGGCTCGATATGGTCATCATAGACATTGACCCACATCGTGATGACCGGGTCATCGGGCATACCGTCACGGTAAACCTCAAAGTAGTGGCTGCCGTCATCGCTCTCACCGATGTAGCCCCAGCAATCGTAGGTGTCGGTGTCAAAGTAATCACGGTTCGGTACATTCTTGTAGTTTTCCATCCGGAACCAGCCGTACCAGTTGGTGTTGCCCAAATCATCGTAGGTGTTGCCGTCATCGTAGGTGTAGGGCGGGTCAGGCTCATCCGGGCCGTCGATCCAGCCGTCGCCGTCATATTCGTCATCGCCGCCGTCCAGCAAAGCGGGGTCGATTTCAGGCTTGGTGTCGCTGCGCTTAAAGACCATGGTCATACCGTCAAACTCAATGGTCAGCAGGTCACCCTCGCGGGTGTAGGTCATGGCCGGGGTATCGGGGTCGGTCAGCGCGTAGAAGCTGCCGTCCTTCCATTGGAAGGTGACAAAATCCTCCATGTAGGTTTCGCCGGTGCCGTCCGCGCGCAGCTCAATGTAGAAGTCCTCCATATCGACGAGGGCAAGCTCCTCCTTGGAGAGGGTGTACTCGCTGTCGGAGGCGGATTCCAGCACATAGATGCCCACATCGGTATCGCTGCCTGCGGTGGTGCCCTGGGTCATGCTGTCACCGTCCAGAGGCTGCTGCATGGTGCTGCCGGACTTGACGAAGTAGATCGTCACGCCCTGTCCCTGCACATCGTTCAGGGTCAGGATTTCGTCTTGCAGGGTGCCGGTGCAGCTCAGGCCGCCGCAATCCAGCTGGAAGACCCCGCCGTTCAGCGTCCACTTGCCGTAGGACTTGGTGCCATCCACCGTTACAACGCACTTGCCCTTATCATTCAGGTCCATCAGGAACCCGCTGCCGAAGGCATCCTCGACCTGCGTCACGGAGCCGCCGATCTCGGCGTAGGCTGCTTCCCAGGTGCCCTGATTCGGGTCACCGGCGTTCGGCTTGCCGGTGCGGATAGAGCCGCTAATCATTGTTACGATGATCATAAGCAGGAATATCACCGGGATGGCGATCAGGATCATCCGCTTGGGGGACATTGGTGCGCGGGGGCGCTTGGGCTTGCCCCCGGGGGCCACATTGCCGTAAGGGTTGCCGCCCGTGCCGCCGGGTGGCGGCGGCGTGACAGGCGGTGCGGACGCGGACGGGGGCGTTTCCCCGGCGTAAAGCGGTGCGCCTGCGCCGGTCTGCGGCGGTGTGCCGGGCGCATTGCCTGCGTAAGGATTCGCTGCGTTCGTCCGGGGCTGCGGGGCAGCAGGTGCGCTGCCTGCATAGGGATTGCCGCCGCTTGCCTGCGGCTGCGGGGGCGTCTGTACAGGCTGCGGGGGCGTCTGTACAGGCTGTGGGGGCGGCGGTGCAGCCTGGGTCGGCTGAACCGGGGGCGGGGGCACAGCTGCGGGCTGTGCGGCGGGCGGCGGTACGGATACTTTTGCACCGCAATTCTCGCAGAATTTAGTACCGGGCTTTAACTCGGCACCACATTGCGTACATGTTGCCATAGTGTCTGCCTCCTTTACAAGATAATCGTTTCAGATTTTTTATTCGTTTGTCATTTCAAACCAAACGGATTCGTCCTTTGGCAGGTTCAGCAGGGATTCCCCGCCGATATGCCTTACGTAAAAGCCGCCGTAATCGGTGGGCATCATGGCCACGGTTTCGCGCTGTGCGCGCCCTAGATCCATGCGGTACAGCGAAATGCTGCAGATCCAGCCGCGGTGATCCATACCAAGGTAGGTGATGCCGCTGTCCCATGTGGCCGGAACCATCTGGCCGTTGGTGTATTCGCCGGTATAGAAGTTCGGCTGATCCTCGCAGATTTCAAACCAGGTGCCGGTCTCCTCACTCACAAAGGAGCCTATCATGCTCGGAATGCTCAGTGGGGCGGTGTTCCAGACAGCCTCCATCAGGTTGAACTTTTCGTTATCGCGGGAAACGCCGTACACGGTCGCGTACTCGGCGCCGTACTCCGCATCGTAGGCCGTACCGGTCTCAAACCGGACAATTCCGTTGATGCCGAAGAGCGGACCGCCGTTGACCATGGTGCCGCACTGTGCGCCGCTGATGACATCAATGTATTCGACATTGCCGTTCTCGGTCAGAAGGAAAACATAGGGGGCGTAGTCCTGCCCGATGCTGGTCATCAGCATCTTTATATAGTCGCCGTAGCAGCCGCTGACCGCAAACTCGGTCTTGTCGCCCAACTCGTACCATTCCTTCATGGTCTGGTAGGTCACAGCGCCGTCAGGGGTAACATAGTCGGTCAGGGCGCGTACCGTCACCTCGCCTGTGGCAGTCACATCGCAGGTAAACCATTCATCCTGCCCGTGCAGGATCTGGCCGCTGGCCTGCCGCTTGTCGGGGTAAACATCTATGTCCGTCCACATCATGCCGGCCCCGGCAAGGGTGTACATCGGCACGGTGACGATAAGACCGCCTGTGTAGTAGGGGTAGACGGCAAAGTAGGTAAATACATCGCTCAGCCCGTTCAGGCTCTGTGCACGCATCTTGCAAAGCTCGGATGCGTAGGTGGGGTCGCCGCCGTAGTAGGTATCGAAATGCTGGGCCACGGCGCGCTGCAGTGCTTTTAAGGTCAGGTCATTGTCGGTGTAGCCAAGGTACTCGAGCATTTCGATGTTGGAAAGTTCCTTGCCCGTTTCAAAGTTGTAATGGTAGGCGCCCACATCGCGGTTGTACATTGTGTCAACGCTTGTGATCTGCAGGCTCAGCACCGGGCCGGTCCAGGTGCTTATCCAGATGATGTAGCTTGTGTCGATAAAATCATTGCGGGAGCGGGCGTCCTCGGCGCGCTCTACCAGATAGCCGAAGCGGTAGCCGATCATCTCGTTGATGTTCCTTGCGCCCTCGGTGTCATCGTCGATCTGCGGAACCTCGTAAAAATAGGTGTCCTTGTTGCCGTTGGGGTCGGTGTAGCTGAATTCCACATCATACAGCGTAGAGATGCGGGAATCATCAAACCTGCGGGAGGACTGCGGCTTTTGCGGGGTTTCCTCCGTAGCTTCAACATTTTCAGCGGAGGTCGCGCTCACAGCGCTTGCGGCCGGTTCGGTCGGCTCGGGCCGCTTGCTGTCCTGTGCGCAGCCTGCCGCCGACAGCAGCATCACCGCCGCCAATAGTACGGCACAGCGTTTTTTCATGGTTGGTTCACCCGTCTTTCGGTTGAGAGTGCAGCAAACTGCCTGCGCTTAGCCAAAGGTGACGCTGCTCAGCACGGTGTCGCCTTCGGTGCCGGGGTCAATGTCCACGCCGGAGATCCTGATGCTCAGCCAGCCGCCGGTGGGCATTTCGCCGTAGTATTCCGTCCACAACATACCCACGTTTTTGTAGGTTCGGCCCGCCAGCTCCACGCCGCCGATGGTGCGCGGGGTAAGCTCCTCCACGTTTTCAAATTTGTCGTAATAGTAGTTGATCTTGTCCAGATCTCTTTGCAGCTCAAATACTATGCGCGGGTCTCCGGAGAAGATATGGCTGGGGTCATCGGTCGGGAACAGCTTGAGATCCCCGAAGCTGGTCGAGGCGGACTTGTACCAGCCCTGGTCGGGGCAGGTCACATTGAGTACCAGCGTATAGTCCGTGCCGAATGCCTCCAGGGTCTGGGTGTTCAGGCCGGCGGCCGATGGGTAATCGGGATTGTCCGCAGGAGCGGAAGCAGGGGCCGGTTCGGCGGTGGCTTCCGGCTCCGGCTCTGCAGCGGGCTCGGATGCAGGCTCGGATGCCGCGTCGGTCTTGGGCTCTGCCGGGGTCTCCGTCTGGGGTTCAACAGCCGGTTCGGCGGCCTGCGCTTTCAGGTCGGATAAACCGGAATTGACCTCTTTGGTCACATCCCCCTTGGAGCAACCGGCCAAAGCCATAAGCATCATGGCTGCCAATACGGCAGCGAGCGTTCGTTGTACTTTTTTCATAGCTGTCCTCCTTTTGGTCATAAAGTGTCCATCATAGCGCTCAGATAGGCAGGCGAGACGGAAGCGTAGACGAAATCATCGACAATATGGTCCTTTTTTGCCAGGCACACGGCGGTGGCCAGCTCGGGATATTCGGCCTCATCCACAAGCAGTACCGTTTTGCAGTGCGGGCAGACATCCCGCAGGTCGTTTGCCAGCAGCAGTCTGTCCTGCAGGGTGCGCGGCGGATGCGGGCAGACCTCCAGCAGCAGGACATCCGCCCTGCAGGAACGGCATAGCTTTACAATATCCTTTGTCTTAGGACCAGCGTTTTGCACCTGGAAGTCCGGCCCGCCCTGTTTCAGTGCCATTGTCAATGCGCTCGTCATCACAGAGTATTGCGCGTCCAAAACGATCCTCCGCACGGCGTAGCCCTCCTTTCCTGCAAAGAATACGATTTGTCAATTTCATCATACAGGAATCGGACGATTTCTGCCCCCACCATTTGGATAGTTTTTTGGACTTTTTTCTGCTTTTTTCAGTACTATTGCAAAAAAGTGCAGATTGCGTCATAATGATACTGGAAAGAAACAGACGGATGATCTACCCTTTGGAAAGGACAGGCACTATGACAAAGGTACGGCTTGGCAACCTGTGTTTAGCCGCTGCGGTTGCAGGGGTGATTCTCTGCGCTGTCCTGATGCGGGCGTTTTATATGCCGTATTCCGGCTTTTGGCGCACGGTGCTGTATAATATTCTGATCTTTTCCTGGGCGGTATCGGTCTGGTGGCGTATCCTGCACGCACAGACCCGCCGCTGCCTGCTGGGTGCTGCCGCCCTGATGCTGTTCTGGCTGGATATCCGCCTGATCCGCTATGACTTTGCCCAGACGCCGGAGATTCTGCGGCGATTGTGGTATGCGTACTATATCCCGATGCTGCTGATCCCGACCCTTGCACTTTATACGCTTTTCTTTTTGGATCGGGGGCAGTCCGCCCCGCTGTACAAGTACCGGTACGTGATTTTTGTATTCCCTGTGGTACTGTTCAGCCTGGTGCTGACAAACGACTGTCATCAGCTTGTGTTTGCGTTCCCACCCGGGCAGGAGGTACTGGGCAGCCCCGATTACACCTATCGGTTCGTATATTACCTCTGTCTGCTGTGGATATTTTCCTGTGCCGTGTTCACGGTGGTGTACCTTGTACGGCGCTGCCGTATTCCGCATACAAAGCGCATCCTCTGGCTGCCGCTTGTGCCGATTTTTTGGGCCACCCTCTATGCTTTACTGTACAAGCATATTTTAAATGTGCCGTGGATGCATGCGATCGCCGGTGATATGACCGTGGTGCAATGCCTGACCTTTACAGCGTCCTTTGAGGCGTGCATCCGGTGCGGGCTTATCCAATCCAATATGGGGTATGCCACGCTGTTTGAGGTATCTATGGCCAAGGGTCTGATCACGGACCGGGCGTTTGTGCCTGTGCAATGCTCCATGCAGGCAACGCCGCTCCATGAGGAGCAGCTGCGTCAGGCGCTCACCGGCAGTGTCCAGTTGGATGCAACGACCCAGCTTCACGGCCACCCGATCCGGAAAGGGTATATTTTCTGGCAGGAGGACATCACCGAACTGGTGGCTCTGCTGGAGGAGTTACGTTTCACGCAGGAGGAATTGCATGACATCGGGGACGTCATACAGGCGGAAACAGCCCAGAAGGCACAATGGCTGAAGCTGAGCGAGCAGAACCGGCTGTATGACAAAATCGAGACCGTCACAGCCCGCCAGCTGGCACGGATACAGGAATATCTGATCGCGCTCAAGGCCACGGACGATATCGATACCGCCCGGCGGCTGCTGAAGCACATCGTCATTTTGGGAACCTATATCAAGCGGCGCAGCAACCTTGTTTTTGTCTGCGACAAGGCGGAGGACATCGACACCACGGAGCTGCGGCTGAGCCTGTTTGAATCGGCCGAGAGCCTGCGCCTGAGTGATATACGCTGCGCCGTACAGATTGCCGACACAGCAAAGATTTCCCCTGCATCCGCCGTGGCAATCTATGACGCCTTTGAAGCCATCATAGAAGCGACCCTGCCGGGATTGCAGGAGATCCTTTTCTGCGCCGAGCATACGGCGCAGGGCTGGGGGCTGCGCTGCAGCGTTCAATGCACCGACGCGCCCGCTGCGCTGCCCGGCCTGCCGCAGATGCAGCTTGAACGGGATGATGACGGGCTTTTGTATTTCACGATGTTTCCGGCAGAAGGAGGCGGCCTATGATTCCCCGAATCTCCCGCAACGCCGTCAAGGAAGGCTTTGACACGCTGCCGGCGGCCATCTGCTACTTTGACCGCAATGGTCTGCTGCGTCTGATCAATCACAGGATGCAGGAAATCGCCGCAGTCCTCTGTGGCCGGGATCTGCAGACCCTTACGGATCTGGAGCAGGCGCTGCGCAGTCCCGGCGGCGGTGTGCGGCTACGCGATGAGGCCGCCCGCATCTACGAATTCCCGGACGGAACGGTATATCATTTCACGGTGCGCCCTGTTCAGGACAAATACGGTATACCGTACACCGAGGTAATGGCCACCGATGTCACCCAGCTGGCTACATTGCATGCTGCACTGCAGCAGGAAAACGAGCGCCTTGCCGATGCGAACCGCCGCGCAAAGCGCTTATATGACAATATGCCCGACATTGTGCGGGAGGAAGAAATCCTTAAAATGAAGATGCGGGTGCATGACGACATCGGCCATACCCTGCTTGCCGCACGGCGCGCACTGCGGCATGAGCATGACCTCGCCCGGCTCAGGAGCGAAGCTGCGAAGTGGGAAAGCTCCATCTCCCTGCTATGCCGCGCCCGGCAGGAGAATGCTGCAGAGGACCCGCTGAGCTATATGCAAAGGCGGGCGGCTGTTCTGGGTGCAGCCGTACAGCTGCGCGGTGCGTACCCTGCGGCACGCGCCACCCGCGAGCTCTACGCACTGATCCTGCGGGAGTGTACCTCCAACGGTGTGCGGCATGCGGGCGCCACGGAATTGTACGCCGATTCCGAGCATCGGCCACAGGCATGGCACCTTTGCATCACGAACAACGGCGCACCGCCCAGGGTGGAGATAAAGGAAGGCGGCGGGCTTTCCTCGCTCCGCCGCCGTATTGAAAAAGCAGGGGGTACAGTAACCGTACATTCCCTGCCTGTATTTGTTCTGGAAGTCACCCTGCCCGATAAGGAGAGCACTAATGATACGCGTTATGATCGTTGAGGACCAAAAGCTGGTACGGAGCCTGCTTGAAAGCTATATTCAGAACGAGGACGGGTATCAGCTTGCTGTGTCTATCCCCGGCGCTGCAGAGGCTCCAATCCTGTGCGATACCGAGGACATCGACCTTGTGCTGATGGATGTGCAGACAGAACACCGCGAAAACGGCCTGGCCGCCGCCAAAAAGATGCGAGAAGCGCACCCGGAAATCAAGATCGTGGTGGCGACCTCGCTTATTGACACACAGGTCTTGGCACGCGCAAAAGCCGTGGGCGCGGACAGCCTGTGGTATAAGGACGGCGATGAAGGGACCCTGATGCAGGTCGTGCGCCGCACGATGGCGGGGGAGCATATCTTCCCCGATGCACCGCCCAGCGTGGAGATCGGCACTGCCATGAGCGCCGAGTTCACCAAAGGAGAGATGAAGGTCCTGCGCTGTCTTGTGCGCGGGCTGTCCTATAACGAGATTGCAAAAGAACTCGGCATCGAGCCATCCACCGTGAAGTACCACGTCATCAATATGCTGCAAAAGACGAACCTGGAGAATAAACTCCAGCTTGCCATCGCCGCCACCGAAGCCAAATTGGTGGTGGAGTTGGCAGAGGAGTAATTTGTAGTATATAAAAATAGTTGGCAGACCATGAACCGTTATTCCATAGCAAACGGTGCGTAAAAAGTAAAGTGCCCGCGAGACGAACACGAGCGCTTGCGCGAAGTGCGAGTCCGTCCTGAAGGGAATGGTGCAACAAAAAAGCCGCAACATTCGTTGCGGCTTTTTCTGGTGC
>OLSE01002533.1_pt1 | contig 10285 bp, 8 predicted proteins | sample 1673191 | NCBI WGS metagenome assembly OLSE01 (sample SAMEA3136764, study PRJEB25190) | human gut metagenome | biome: human gut; feature: human-associated habitat; material: faeces | place: Austria | collected 2013
GCAAATTTGGGTTTTTCGGTGGCAAGCGGTATGCCTACACCATCACCGTGAAAGCAAGCGGAATAGACGTGCAGGCGGTGACCGGTGGCACGTGGGTTGCATGTGGCGAGGAGAACGTCACCTCCAAAAAGGTAAAGCAAAGTTTCACAGCTGACGAACTTAAAATCGGCGACTACTTCTATTCCGACGGGACTTGGAGCGACGGCGGCCTGCGCAAAATCTATACTGACGGCAGTATGAAGATAGCAAGCCCCAAGCCTGCTCCCGTACTCCAAACAAAAAGTGAAATAGAAAGAAGAGTCATCGGTATCGTTTTCCAGACGGACCCGAGCCGTATCGGCACTGCCGAAAAGTCCAAATTGGGCGAAGGGAATGTGCATGGCCTTGTAATGGCCTTAAAGAACACCGCAACAGATATCCAATGGAGCCATGAAGAGAATAATTTGGAAGACGTGAAAGACTGCTGGTCCAAGTCTGAAATCTACTCTGACATCAGCGGTCTGCACAATTACACCAAGATTCTTGACCATGCAAATAGTATCGGTGGAATTGAGGCATATCCGGCCTTCGAAGCCGTCGAGAAATGGAATGATATGTACAGTATAAATGAATACCGCCCACCTCGTAATACCACAGGCTGGTTTATTCCTTCCTCCGGTCAGTGGTGGGACATCCTTCAGAATCTGGGCGGTTGTCCGGCTATGGCGGATAAAGGTCAGCAAACCTCGTCGGATTCCGGTGATTTCCGTTGGCTAGGTCAAGGCGATGTTCCAGCTGCCTTGAATGCTTGGATGAATAAAATTGCAGCCGACAGCAAGAATGATTTTACCACCGGTGACCGTTTTTGGTCGTCATCGGAGTTAAATCAGTTCCGCGCACGGAACTGGAACGTGTACTCCTCTGATTACGTGTGCTGCGACTTTGTCTATAAGAAATGGAGTAACGCTGTCCGTCCCGTCCTTGCTTTCTGAACTATTTGCCTATTTAGTCCTTTAAGAATATGAAGATACAAAACATATACCACCTCTTGCAAGCTGCGTTGCTCCTGCTGCTTGTATCCTGCACGCAAGAAGAGTTCCCTGCCGTGCAAGACAAGGCGCAGCAACTGACAATCTCCGTTACCGATGGCGGATATACATCGGCTGTTGAGAATATGAAAACCCGTGTCGAGACCCGTGCCGTGGAGAACGGCTACACCACCGAGTTCACCGAAGGCGATGCCTGCGGATTCTACATGGTGCGCGGCGGAAAGCCGGTTTATTCAAACGTGAAGCTGACAGCCGAAAAGGATGCCGCCACGGGCGGCATCATGTGGAAAACCGACGGTACGACGCTTGCCGCCGGAATGGATGGAGAGAGCTACTACCTCTACTATCCTTATCAGGCGGACATGGCGGGCAAGACTGCCACACCTGCGGAGGGGGCGGTCATGACCGATGCCGAGTTCTTCAAGCCGCTCATTGATGGCTGGCAACCCGGGGACGACCAGAGCACCCATGCCGCTTACACCGCCTCCGACCTGATGACAGCCGGAGGCTCAACGACAGGGACGGGCAACACCATCCACCTCTCTTTCGCCATGAAACACCGCATGGCGTTGGCCGTCATCGAGATGCCGAAGACCGTTTACAAGTTTATCGACGCGAATGTTCCCGACTACACCGTGGGGGCAGAAGCTACGTTCACAGGCACCGCCAAGCCGCTGCGCATGGCTGACGGCACTTACCGCTACTTGGTGCACTCGTCCATGCCGACTATCGAGGGATGTTATGACGGGGGGAACAGGGAGTTTACCATCACCACGTCCGCGTCCCATCCTGTCGTAGGGGAATACAAGAGATACAAGGTGGACGGCGCGGCGGAAACCATAAAGAACGTCACCTATGCCGAATCGGGCATTGCCCGCATCGGAGACTTCTACTGCACGAAAAATAACGGTACGACGGGGTATCTGATTCCGAAAGAGGCGGACGAAACGACGGTGCAGGCGGCTAAAGTCGTCGGCATCGTTTTCCAGACGGACAAGAGCCGTATCGGTGCAAAGGAAAAAGAGAAGTTAGGCGGAGAAGGTAATGTCCATGGCCTTGTCATGGCTGTGAAGAATATCGCGACAAGACAAGCGTGGGGCCTTTTCGGTATGGATGAGGGGCTTACAACATGCAGGACGAAAGCCGATAACTACAACGACATCAGCGGTTACGGAAATTGCGAGCATATCCGCACCAATCGCGGCAACTTCGACAGTTATCCCGCATTCAAGGCCGCCTATGATTATAACACGACCTGTCCGGTTCCTGCGACCACGACCGGCTGGTATCTTCCAGCCTCCGGCCAATGGTGGGACATCCTGCAAAATCTGGGCGGTTGTCCGGCTTTGGCGGACGTTACCCAGCAAACCTCGCCAGACATCGCTGGAGAATTCCTCTGGAAGAGCCAAGGAGATGTTCCCGCCGCTTTGAACAAATGGATGGAGAATATCGCCGTTGGGGACAAGGATACATTCAACAACCTCGTCTCGTTTTGTTCGTCTTCGGAGCACTCGAAGTACCACACATGGTACTGGATTTTGAACAACTTCCAAGGCATGGTGCGCTGCATCTGGGCAAGTAAATTCGACGGCAGTGACAATGTGCGTCCCGTCCTTGCTTTCTGAGAAACCGGTGTACTGACGACTGTTTCCAAAAGCTGTTAGGACAGTATCCGGATAAAGAAAGGAGGAAGTGTTGTATGCTCTTCTTTCTGTTGGGATAAGAAGAATAGAAAGATATTGTTGAGTTTTGTTGCAGGTCGAGTTTGCAAGGTCTGCCGTGGTGAGAATTTGCTTTTTTAAAGGATAAGAAGTGATACGTATGGAAAAGAAACGAATGCCATTGCAGCATAAAATCATTTTCGGATATATCATCTTAGTGGCGGTCATAGGCAGTATGATCGCCATTTTGATATATGAGCGGCGGCAGATGCGGGAGGTGGAAGGCGGCGTGGCACGGCTGTGGAGGATGTACGAGGACATATACACCACCCATCGCCACGTCACCGGGCTTGCCCTGCAAGGCGAGGCTGCGGCAGGATGGAGTGATGCGGAAAGAAGGTGACGGACAATAAGGAAAACAGGATATGGAAACGGGAATGACAGACAAGAAGCAAGGGAGGCATACCGACCATCTCCGCACGCAGATAGCCGCAGGATATATATTAATACTCCTGTTGGTGGGCGGTATCGTGCATCTATGGGTCGGCGAGTGGCGGAAGCTGGAGACGTTCGAGACGGAGAACCACCGGATAAACGCCCTGCGTATGGAGGTTCATGACGTGTATGTACGTGTGGTGGAACTCTCCCTGCTCGGCGAGACCGTACTGGAATGGGAGGAGGCGAACGTGGAGGAATACCGGGACAAGCGGCAGGCGGTGGACAGCCTGCTCTGCCGCTTCAAAAACATCTACCCTGCGGAGCGTATCGACAGCGTGCGGCGGCTGTTGGAAGACAAGGAGAAGCAACTGTGCGGCATCATGCGTGTGCTTGACGAGCAGGAGGACATCAATGAAAGGATTGCCGAGCGTGTGCCTGTCATCGCATGGAAGAGTACGCAGGAAGAGCCGAAGAAAACGAAGCGCAAGGGACTGTTCGGGATATTCGGCAAGAGGGAAAAGCCGGAACCGACCGCCACAACCACCATGCTCTACACGCTCAACCGTGACATGATAACGCAGCAGAAGGCGCAGAGCCGCCGCCTTTCCGATCACGCCGACAGCCTCGCCGCACGGAACGCGGAACTGAACCACCAACTGCAAACCTTAATCAAGCAGATGGACAAAAAAGTGCAGACCGACCTTTTGAGGAGGGAAGCGGAGATAACCTCCATGCGTGAACGCTCGTTCATGCAGATAGGCGGTCTGACAGGATTTATACTCCTACTGCTGATAATGTCATACATAATCATCCACCGCTACGCCAGACGGATAAGCCGCTACAGGCGTGAGACGACCTCGCTGATAGCGCAACTGAGCGAATCGAATAGTATGAACGGGAAGCTGACCGCCACCCGACAGAAGACGATGTACACTATCACCCATGAGCTGCGTACACCGCTGACCGCCATACACGGCTATGCGGAACTGATACGGAAAAGCGGTACGGCAGAAATCCAACACCATGCGGGAAGCGTGCTGCAAGCCTCCAAGCGGATGATAGCCATGCTCAACTCCCTGTTGAGTTTCTTTCGGTTGGAAAACGGAAAAGAGAGAATGAACATTTCCCCGTTCCGCCTGCAAAGCATAACGGACGTACTTGAAGCAGAGTTCCGACCTATGGCAGAAAGCAAGGATTTGAAACTTATCGTGGAGAACAGTACCGATGTTATTCTTATGGGTGACAAAGAGCGCATCATGCAGATAGGCGACAACCTGCTTTCCAATGCCATAAAGTACACACAAGCCGGAAGCGTATCTTTCCATTCGGGTTATGACGGAAAGACGCTTGCCCTTATCGTGGAGGACACGGGCAGCGGCATGAGCGAGGAAGAACAGCAACGGGTATTCGGTGAGTTTGAACGGCTCTCCAATGCCGCCACGCAGGACGGCTTCGGGCTGGGGCTGTCAATCGTCAAACGCATCGTGGATATGATGCACGGCAAAATCCGTTTGGAAAGCGAAAAAGGCAGGGGCAGCCGTTTCACGGTGGAAGTCCCCATGAATACGGCGGATGGCATTTCCGATGAAGAAAAGTACAAGCCGGAACGCCGTTTTGAACGGTCATTCTCGGTCATTGTGCTGGACGACAACGACATTCTTCTTTCGATGGTAAGGGATATGTACGCCCACTGTGGCATCCGTTGCGATGCGTGTGACAACACGGGCGACTTGATGGAGGCAGTACGCACACGAAATTATGATTTGCTGATTACCGACTTGAAAATGCCGGAAACCAACGGTTACGAGGTGTTGGAACTGTTGCGTTCATCCGACATTGGCAACTCCAAGACCATTCCCGTAATCGTGGCAACCGCTTCCGGCAGTTGTACCGAAGAGGAATTGTTGGCACACGGTTTCACCGCCTGCCTGTTCAAGCCTTTCGATATGGCGGAACTGATAGATGTTTCAGAAAAATGCCTTTTACAGAAAACAGATGTGGAAGAATATCCCGACTTGTCCTCCCTGCTTGCCTATGGGAATAAAACTGCCATGCTCGACCGCCTGATAACCGAAACGGAAAAGGATATGCAAGCCATGAGGGAAGCCTTTGGACGACTTGACCGCAAGGCGTTGGACGAACAGGTACACCGCCTGCGCAGTTCATGGGCGGTAATACGTGCGGACGGACCATTATGGAAACTGCATGAACTTCTGCATCGTGATGAAAAATGTTCCGATGAAGAATTGCGCCATTCCGTAAACGGAGTGTTACGCATGGGTACGGCAATAATCGAACTGGCGAGGAAGGAAAAGAAGGAGGAAGTCAGATGAAAGTGTATGTGATTGAGGATAATCCCGTCTATAACGATTACGTCTGCAACCTGCTGAAAAAGGAGGGCTTCGACACGATGCAGGCATACCATCTTTCAACCGCAAGGAAACTGTTGGCAAAAGCGGAAGATGATGACATCGTGCTTGCAGACTTACGCTTGCTCGACGGTGAGAGTATCGACCTGCTACGCTGGATGCGTGCCAATGGCAAACGGCAACCTTTCATTGTAATGACCGATTACGCCGAGGTACATACGGCGGTGGAGAGTATGAAACTCGGTTCTTCCGACTATATACCCAAACGGCTGGTAGAGGACAAACTCGTTCCGCTTGTCCGTTCACTGCACAAGATGCAGGAAAAGAAGAAACACTCCCAAGTCCCCATCTTCACACGTCAAGGCAAGGCATACCAAGAAATCAAGAGGCGTGTCCGCCTTGTCGCTCCCACACGGTTGAGCGTATTGATACTGGGCGAGAACGGAACGGGCAAGGAGCATATCGCACAGCACATCCACGCCCAAAGCAAGCTGTCGGACAAGCCGTTTGTCCCGGTGGATTGCGGCTCATTGTCCCCGACGCTGGCTCAATCCGCTTTCTTCGGTCACAGGAAAGGGGCTTTCACGGGTGCTGACAACGACAAGACAGGCTATTTTGAGGAAGCCGACGGCGGCACATTGTTCCTTGACGAGGTGGGCAACCTCTCGTTGGAAACACAGCAGATGCTGCTCCGTGCCATACAGGAACGGCGTTACCGTCCCATCGGGGCAAAGGAGGACAAGACCGCCAATGTGCGGATAGTGGTGGCGACCAACGAGGACTTACAGAAAGCTGTAGCCGATAAACGGTTTCGGGAAGATTTGTTCTACCGCCTGAAAGAATACACGATAACAGTACCGCCATTGCGTGATTGCCAAGAAGACATACTGTCATTGGCGGAGTTTTTCCGTGAAACGGCAAACAAGGAGTTGGGACGCAACATTAAAGGCTTCACAGTCACCGCCCGTAACGCCCTGCTCACCTATCCGTGGCCGGGCAACGTGCGTGAATTGAAGCAAACCATTCAGACGGCGGTACTGCAAGCCCAAAACGATACCATAACCGTGGATGATCTGGAAATCGGCAGTGAACAAACGACCTTTCCTACCAGTTTTACATTAAGGAATGATGAGGAGGACAAAGAACGCATCCTGCGTGCCTTGAAACAGGCAAAAGGGAACAAGAAACTCGCCGCCAAGATGCTCGGCATCGGCAGATCAACGCTGTATAACAAGCTGGACGAATATGGATTGAACGAAGAAAACTGACCGGATATGCCTGCAAATGAAGATAATTCGCTATCTTTGCGGCATATTTAAGAGAAAAGCAGGCGACTGGGAAGCCATTCGCCGATGATATATAGACATAAGACCGCAAGGCGTTTCTGATGGGAATCTGGAAAATTAACATCGAAAGAAAACATTGCGTGATTGCTTATGCTATGCCTACGCATAGCGTGCATTCACCTATTTTCTTTCAAGGCATTCCAGAGCCTCCATCAGAAGTAGCGTGGATTGCACGCTACTTTTTTTGCCTCGCCGCAAACGATAAAAAGGAAACCATTATGGGAAAGGTACAGATACTTGCCATACTTTCGATGGACGGATGCCTTTCGGAGCTGAACCCTAAAAAACGGTTGTTCAGGAGCCCCGAAGACTACGGTATGGAGGAGATACGGGGCAAAGCCCTTTACAGGCTGACACCCGACTACACCATTTCGATACTGCAAGACCGGCGGGAGAAAGAGGACGACACCTGCTATCTGCTGGAAGCGGATGCAAAGACAGTGGGATATGCCAACGGGCTGATACGGATGAACGCGGTGGACGAGATCATCATCTATATCATGCCGTGCATCATCGGAACCGGCGACCACTTTTTCAAGTCCGGCCTGTTCCCGACTGACTGGACATTGGCGGAGAACCGGAAATATGGTGGCGGCATAATCCGCCTGACATACCGGAGAAACAGGAAACGCCGTTGAGATACCGATGTGTCCGGCCTGTGGACACATTTTTAAGGGATGCGTGCCCGAAAAATGCACAGATGCCCAAAGTCTGGACACATTTTTCAGAGGCAAAAATCCGGGTTAGAAATATTTTTCAACCTTATACAACTGTAAGCCAGTGTGATACCGAATCATACCGGCTTTTTTCCTGCTTGTCGGTGAACACTTTGCACTATCAGTATATGTGCGCACACTGACAATCAAGTGTTAAACCCTCAAACAGGAAAAGAAAATGAACTACCTCATACTGGCGGAAACCGAGTTTTTCGCCCTGATAAACGGAGCCGGGAACGGCAACAACATGGAAGCTGCCTATAACGGCTTTGTGGAATCGGTCATATCACTGTGCTACGGGAACGGCAATAGTGCAGATGCCGCAATCGCAATGGCTTACGCCGAAAACGAATTGCAGCACCATCATACACTGTATGAAGATTCAGAGAACAGCGTGAATCTGTTTGTCCGCAAAGCCCTCTCCTTCATACGGAAGATGCAGAAACACGCTGCCGCAGACCACATCCAAGTGCCACCACTATCCGCTATCCGTACCTCCACCAATAACACGACCGAAAACCCGGCCTCGCCCCTGCAATGGACGGGCAACGCCATCGACCTCGTGGAACTTATCTACGGCATCAATGAAATGGGCTGTATCAACAACGGTGAAATGCCGCTCAAACAGCTTGCCCCGCTCCTGTACCGGATATTCGGCATCGAAGCCAAAGACTGCTACCGTTTCTACATCGACATCAAACGCCGGAAGAACGAAAGCCGCACTTATTTCCTTGACAGGATGCAGGAGAAACTCAACCGAAAGATTCTGCGTGACGAGGAGCTGGAACGGATGAGAAGATAGTCTGTACCATAGACAAGACAGAGGGTGACGGGGTGTCATCCTCTGATTTTTTATAGGCTATCCATGCCATGCAGATACTTTTCTCCATCTATTCGCCCGAAAGCCAGCGAAAAACACTACATTTGCATTTACGTTACAGATTCATATATGATTATAGAAAACCTCGATATAGTAAAACGGCTGATTGACGAAAAGGAAAACGGGCAGGTGGAGTTCAAGGAAACCACCGGTCAGTTGGAGCGCGGCATGGAAACCCTTTGCGCCTTCCTGAACGGGAACGGCGGCACGGTGCTGTTCGGTGTGAACGACAAGGGAAAGATTATCGGACAGGAAGTGAGCGACAAGACCAAACGGGATATGGCGGAGGCCATCAACCGACTGGAGCCGGTAGCAATGGTACGAATATCTTATGCTCCACTGCCGGACAGTGAGAAGAAAGTAATTATTTTCCGTGTTGAAGATTCAACGCTCAACCGTCCGTTCTGCTATAAAGGGCGACCCTATATGCGTGTGGAAAGCGCGACAACAACGATGCCGCAGACTGCATATAATGACTTGCTGTTGCAGCGTGACGGTAACAGATACCGCTGGGAACTTTTAGAGAACAGAAACCTGACCTTGCAGCACTTGGACACCAACGAGGTGTTGAAGACAGTAAGGTTAGGTATAGAATGCGGCCGTCTGCCGGAGGATACAGGTACTGACGTTCCTGCCATATTAGGGAAGTTCGGGCTATTGAAAGACGGGGTGTTGAACAATGCGGCAGCCGTGCTGTTTGGAAAACATGAGGATATGGAATATCCCCAATGCCTGCTCCGGTTGGCACGTTTCAAGGGCACGGACAAAACTGTATTCATGGACAGCCAACGCATTCAGGGGAACTTTTTCCAACTGCTCAACGCGGCAATGGCATTTATATTCAAGCATCTTTCCTTGTCCGGCACAACCGACACATTGGAACGGGAGGAGCATCTGACCATCCCCTACAAGGCGATAAGAGAAGGAGTGTTGAACAGCCTTACCCACAGGTCGTACAAAGAAGCCGGCGGTTCGGTGGGCATAGCCATTTATGATGACCGCGTGGAGATAGAAAACCCCGGCACTTTCCCGCCCGACTGGGATGCGGAGAAAATGAGGTCAGAGCATGAATCGAAACCACAAAATCCATTGTTGGCCAATGTCCTGTACAAGCGGAAGGTTCTGGAAAGCTGGGGACGCGGCATAGGACTGATGATGTCCGAGTGTCGCAAAGCCGGATTGCCCGAACCTGAATACAGGATATGGGCGGACAGTGTAACGCTGATATTCAAATGTGAGGTTACAAACCGACCAAGCACCGACCAGGCACCGACCAAGTACCGACCAAGCACCGACCAAGTCCTTGCTTTGGTGAAAATACTGAATGAGCGTGAGTTGTCCGTAAAAGAAATAATGGAGGCATTGGAACTGAACCATCGCCCCACATTCAGGACAAACTACTTGCATCCTGCATTGAATGAGGGCTATGTCATACCATTGTATCCGGAACAGCCGAGCCATCCGAAACAGAAATACCGCCTTACAGAGAAAGGCTTGGAATTGTTGAAACAGCAATAGGCATGGCGAAAAAGAAGAAAAAACAGCAGGGGCACTATTGCCGTATCTGCGGCGACTACAAGGCGAACGAGAAGTTCAGCGGCAAAGGTCACGCGCAACATATCTGCAAGAGTTGCATGTCCGCCATGCGCAGCGGCAAGAATCCGGAGGATATTCTGCCGGAGCCGTTGCCCGTGAGCCGTGAAACGACACGTTTCAAGAAACTGGACAAAGAGGGAAAAGCCGTGTTAAAAGCGTTTATTTCCGAAGTGGTAACCGAATACTGGCAGGAAAATGTAGCTAACACTTGAAAAGGGACCCGGGTAGCATTTGAAACGTGTACCACCCGA
>OLSE01002542.1_pt1 | contig 10235 bp, 9 predicted proteins | sample 1673191 | NCBI WGS metagenome assembly OLSE01 (sample SAMEA3136764, study PRJEB25190) | human gut metagenome | biome: human gut; feature: human-associated habitat; material: faeces | place: Austria | collected 2013
AGGCACGGGAAAAGGCTGACCGCCTGCACCTGAAAAATGTAACCTTCCGGCAGGGAGATGTGGGAGCACTCTCCTAACCCTATGGCATACAACGAGTTGTTCGCCCTTGCCTTCGTTGCGCCCTATGTGGCAAGCGAAAAGAAAATTCCACCAACGGCCGTGCAGGAAATGATGCGCCGCTCACTCTATCATATCAAGTGGTATTTTGCAAAGACCGACTTGAATACCGACAAGGGCAAGGCGGAGAACAAAAAGAGCGTTGTCAAATACGCCAAATGGTACACGCCCGAAAAGGAAGCGAAATACCCGACCTCCTTCAAGGTGGATTTTGTCGGGCAGCCGTATGAGGGTGCCTGTTACTACCGCATTACCCGCTGCCCGATTTGCATTTACGCGGAGAAACTCGGTGTTTCCGAACTCATGCCGTTGTTCTGCGAACTTGATGAAGTGATGATCACGCTTCAGCACGGCGTGCTGCACAGAAAACAGACGCTGGCGAATGGCGGAGAGTATTGCGACTACTTTATTACCGGAAACAGAGAATAAACGGAGAAGCTCGTATCGGTCAATAGCTGATACGAGCTTCTTTTCATATTTTTTAGATTGTGTTTCTTCAGACCTTCCACCCGGCGGCCTGCTGCCGCTCCACCACGAAGCGGCGGTAGAGCCCGTCAACAGCAACCAGCTCGTCATGGGTGCCCTGCTGAACGATCTCGCCGTGATCGACCACAAAAATTTGGTCGGCATGGCGCACGGTTTTCAGCCGGTGGGCGATCATGATGACCGTCTTATCATGGGTCAATTCCGCAACGGCCTCCATCAGCTCCTTTTCATTTTCGGGGTCGACATTGGCGGTGGCTTCGTCCAGAATGATGATGGGTGCGTCCTTCATGATGGCGCGCGCAATGGAAATTCGCTGACGTTCGCCGCCCGAAAGCGTAGCACCGCCTTCGCCGATGACGGTGTCAAAGCCGTTCGGCAATGCCATGATAAAGTCGTAGCAGCGGGCTTTTTTCGCGGCGGCCTGCACCTCCTCCATGGAGGCGTCGGGCTTGCCAAAGCGGATATTGTTGGCGATGGTGTCGGAGAACAGATAGACCCGCTGAAACACAAAGGAGAAATTGCGGATGAGGCTGTCGTAGCTGTACTCCCGCACATCCCGTCCGCCGAGGCGCACGCTGCCTGACTGCACATCCCAGAACCGCGCCATGAGATTGCACAGCGTGGTCTTGCCACTTCCGGACGGACCGACGATGGCCACGGTGGTTTTCTCCGGGATGGTCAGGGACACATCGTGCAGAATGGGCTTGCTGTCATAGGAGAAATCCACATGGGACAGGGTGATGTCCTCCCGTTCCGGCGAAAGCTCCTCCCCGTCAATGTCCATGGGTTCTACGCGCAGAATTGCGCTTGCCTTATCTACGCCGATGTCGATGGAGCGGAACAAAGCCGAAAAGCTTCCGGCGCTGTCCAGCTGCTCAAAGAGGATGAAGGAGCAGATCAGCATCAAAAGGCAGTTTGTCAGCTCCATCGTTCCGCCGAAGTAAAAGACGATGGCGGCCACGCAGACGGCAACACCGGTGAGCTTGTTGACAACAAACTGCGCCAGCATATAAAGCACCGACGGGATCTCCATAGCAAAGGACGCCCTGCGGGCTTCCTCCACAGCGCCGTGTACCTGCGTGGCAGAGTCGTGGGTCAGGTCGAAATTCTTGACCTCGGCGATGCCCTGCACATATTCCAGCACCTTGGACACAAGCCGCTCGTCGGCATTGAACTTCCGCTGGGAAAGGGCCTGCTCCGCCCGCTGCATGGCGGCGTTGACGGCGAAGAACAGCAGCAGTCCCGCCAGCGTAATAAGCCCCATACGCCAGTCAAAGAGGAACATCATGACCGCGATGATGCCGGAGGTCAGAAAGCCGCGGGTCGTGACCATTACCACGCGGGTAGCCACATTCGCCATGTTTTCCATGGTGTTGGTGGTGACGGACGTGACCTCGCCGAGGCTGTTGTCATTGAACCAGCCCATAGGCAGGTAGCGCAGGTGCTCGGCGATCTCGATGCGTTTGTTGGCGCAGGCGCGGTAGCCCGCACGGGTCTGGAGCATGGTAGCCTTCATGTTGATGGCAATCGTAATGATCAATGAGATCACGATAATGCCGAGGCTCGTCCATAAAGTTGCCATAGTGACGTTCCTTTCCAGCAGCGCCTGAATGACGATGGCGGCTGCCGGAATACGCATGGCAGAGCAAATGGCGCTGACCACGCCCAGCCAGATAGATGTTATAAACAGCCTGCGGTTGTCCACCCCGCAGAAGGCAAAAAATTTTTTCAGTGTCTTGAGCATTACGCCACCTCCCCGTCGTCTTTGACGCTGATGTGGGCCTCCCACATGGTTTGATAAAGGGGGCAGGACGCAAGAAGCTCCGCCTGCGTGCCGGTCGCTTCGATCTTGCCTTGATTGACAACAATGATCTGATCGGCGTCCGCAATGGTGGACAGCCGGTGGGCAATGACCAGCAGCGTCTTGCCCCGCACCAGCCTTCCCAGTGCCGACTGGATGACCGCCTCGTTTTCCGGGTCTGTATAGGACGTTGCCTCGTCGAGAATGACGATCGGCGCGTCCTTCAGCATGGCACGGGCAATGGAGATGCGCTGCCGCTCACCGCCGGACAGGTGACCGCCGGATGCACCGCATACGGTCTGATAGCCGTTCTCCAGCCCCATTATGAACTCGTGGCAGCCGCATTTCTTCGCGGCGTCAATGACCTCCGCATCGGTCGCACCCTTTCTGCCCATGCGGATATTGTCCATGACAGAAAGGTCAAAGAGGTAGTTGTCCTGCGACACATAGGCGATGTGCTTCGTGCACTCCGCCAGCGGCAGCGTGCGAATGTCCACGCCGCCCAGGTCGATTTCTCCGTCCTTCACATCCCACAGGGAGGCGATGAGCCGGGCGATGGTGGATTTTCCACTGCCGGAAGGCCCGACCAATGCGTTGACCGTCCCCGGGGCAACGTGCAAATTGACTCCGTGCAGTACCTCCTTGTCGTGATAGGCAAAGCGGACATCTTTCAGCTCGACGGCGTTGTCCGCAGGCAGCTTTTCCGCACGTTCCGGACGCTGCATATCCTCGCCGGACAGCACCTCCGCCACCTCACCCACGATGGTCGTCACCTGCGCGATGTCATCGGTGTAGGAAAAAGCGGTGATCAGCGGCTGCATAACGCCGAAGGACAGAACAATGACCGCGAGAAACGTCTCCGCCGACAGTGTGCCGTGCATATAGAGAAGGCAGCCCACCGGCAAGATGCCGAGAAGTGTCGAAGGGAGTATCGCCATTCCGGCCACCTGTCCGAACAAACTCCCGCGCATCCAGTCGATGAAGCAGTCCGCGCCCTCTTTTGCGGCGGAGACGAACTTTGCATAGCTGGTCCTGGACTGACCAAACGCCTTGATGACCTCAATGCCGCTGATGTATTCCACAGCCGTGTCGTTCAGTGTCTTTGTCGCGGTGACCGTGCGCTGAAACTTCTCGTTATAGCCGCTGAACATGGACATAAAGCAGATAATGCCAAGCGGCACGACGATCAGCATGGAAAGCCCCATGCGCCAGTCCTCGATAAACAGCAGCACCAGTACCGCCAGCGCCCCCACGATGTTGGTGGTCATCTCCGGCAGCAGGTGGGCAAGGGTGGTTTCGATGGAATCGACCCGCTCGACGATGATGTTCTTATACGAGCCGGAGGAACGATCCAGCACCGTACCCAGCGGCAGCGTCGCTAGCTTGTCCAGCAGCCGGACGCGGGTATTGGCCAGCACATGGAACGTCGCATGGTGGGAGAGAGAGGTGGACACGCTGTGCAGCACATAGCGCAGCACCCAGCAGCCCGCCATCCATGCGCAGAGCGTCAGGCAGCGGGGAAGCTCCGCCGTGCCGTTTACCAGTGCGGTGATAAGCCGGATGATGATGAAATACGGAATAAGCGAGCAGGCAACGCCCAGCAGCGCCGTAAGGACGCTCAAAGCGTACTCGCCGTACCGCCCTTTTGCCAGCTCTGCCAGCCACGAGGCGGCGGAGCGCTTTTGCTTCGTGTTCTGATTCATGGGTAATTCCTCCAAGGCAGATCAGGCAGCCAGATGCTTCTTCACGATGCCCTTGCCGATAGCTGCTCCGATGAATGCGGCCACGATCACACCGGCCACCAGTGCCACGGATACCCAGGACTGCAGCATCTGGGATGCGGCAAGGATGGCGTCCTGACGGCCATCGGTGACCATCTGATCCGCCATAGCCTTGGCTGCGATGGCGTAGGGAATGATGGTGCTGCCGAATGCAGCCAGCACCTGATTGATGACATAACTGACGGTCAGCGCCTTCGCGTTGCCGTAGCCCATCTTCCACAGCAGCAGCTCGGCAATGGCACCGGAGAGAATAAAGAGGATGATGTACGGCAGGTATCCGCCCATAATGGCGCGGACAATGCTGTAAATGAGGATCGCACCGGGCTTTTTCACCTTCGTGCCGATGATGAAGTAGACGATGCCCTCCAGCAGGGCGAAAAACACCGGCATCAGAATGATGGTAATGGGCGTTGCGTACAGGACGGAGCTGGCGAAGAAAATGACCACATTGATCAGAGCCAGCAGGACAACGGTGATGATGTCCTTGATTTTCAGTTTATTGGGGTTTGCAGTACTCATGGTTAAAGACTCCTTTTTGAATGGAATATGGTTGAACGTCGCAGAGACGGCGATCACAGGATAAGGCCGGCGGCGATCGATGCCGCCAGCAGGACGCAGAACACAGCATCCCACGCAGAAAACCGAAGCGACAGATAGTTGCTTTTGCGGCGGGTTAAGTCGATGCCCCGTGTTTCGGCGGAGGCGGACAGCGTTTCGGCGATGCGGATAACGCGCAAAGCCATCGGCACGGTCAGTATTTCGATATAGGATGGCAGCGCACGCAACTTTTGCCATGGCGTCACAAACGCGCCCCGGGTGCGGATGGATTGCCGCAGCAACTTCATGTCTCCCGACAGAACGGGGAAGAAGCGGAAAATCACCGCCACGATCATGATCAGCCGCTCCGGTAGGCGCAGATTGCGCAGCGCTGCCAGGGTACGGCTGGCTTCATTCCGCCCAATCAGCGTCCGCATGGAAATGCCAACGGCAATGATCCGCGGGAACAGCACCAGCATAAAGGAAAACACCGTGCCCGGCAGCAGAGCGTTTGCCGCCCACAGCAGCCCAAAGCTCATCCCGCCTGCCAGCGCCGTTCCGAGCCAGCCGTCCGCTGCGGTCAGCAGGATCAGTGCCGTATATACGGCATAAACTAAGTGGTTGTTGGATGTGGAGATCACGACCAGCAGGGCCAGCCAGTAAAGCAGCTTCGTTGCCGGGTGGAATCGTTCTTTATGCTGTTTTTTCGCAGGAGCATTGGAAAGATGGAAGCGCTCCATATATTGCCGTACCGCTTGCAAATCTCGTTCCGAATGAACGGGAAATTCTATTTCTGCATGCCCATCCGACAGCCCAATGCAGCGGTCACACGCACCTGCAATTAGCTCAGGGTCGTGGGTGATGATGAGAACAGTCTTTTCTTTCCGCATCTCCCGGATCAGCGCTGCGCACCGCTCCAGACTTTCCGCGTCCTGTCCTGCTGTCGGCTCGTCCAGTATGACGATCGGCTTGTCGGATAGATACGCCATCATCAGCGTCAGACGCTGCATCTGCCCGCCGGAGAGGGAAAAGGGATGCCGGTTGCGGCAGTCCCACATATCCATACTTTTCAGCAGCGCTTCCGTTTTTGCTTCAAACTCCGGTGTCACCGCATGGCCGTATTGCAGTTCGTGCAGGACGGAGCCTGTGAAGAACTGGAACTCCGCCTCCTGAAGGATGAACAGCACTTGCTTTTGCAGCTGCTTTGGATTTTGCGACTTTCCGAAAAGCATTATCCTGCCGCCGGAGGGGCGGTAAAGCCCTGCAATCAGCTTGCCGATGGTCGTTTTGCCGCAGCCGTTTGCGCCCACAAGGCCGACGATCTCATGCTCACGGACGGAAAAGCTGACACCAGAGAGGGTATCTCCGGCCTTCCTGCCGTATGTATAGCAGACATCTGAGACGGCAAGCGCCGTCGGCGCGGTTTTCGGCAGCGGCTCTTTCTCCGGCACGGTGATCTCCGCAAGGTCGAGCGTGCGCAGAGAAAGTGTTTGTCTCCGCTCCACTGAGAACGCCTTTGCCTCTGCGGCAGTATATTTTCCTTTGATCTCGCCGTCTGCCATGACCCAAAATTCGTCGGCAATGTCGGCAAGATAGTAGAGTCGGTGCTCGCTGAGCAGCAGCGTTTTGCCCTGCTTTTTCAGGGCAAGCAGAATCTCTTTTAACTGCTGCGTGGCTGCAAAGTCCAGATTGGCCGTGGGCTCATCCAGCAGAAAAATATCTGTGTCCATTGCCCACGCGGACAAGATGGAGATGAGCTGTCGCTCGCCGCTGGACAACTCGTAGACATTGCGATCCTTCAGCCGCTCCAGATGAAAGATCCGGAAGGCCTCATCTACCCGCCGTCGGATTTTATCTTGCGGCAGACCGTGATTTTCAAGACCGAAGGCCACTTCATTGGAGCTGTTCACGGTGAAAAACTGGCTGCGAGGATCCTGAAAGACCGAGGCGGCCAACTCGCCGATCTCGCCGATACGTATTCCGGCGGTGTCCTGCCCATTCAGGCGGCAAAAGCCTTTTAGCTCTCCCTCGTAAAACTGGGGGATTAATCCGTTGATGCACCGTAGCAGTGTGGACTTTCCGCAGCCGCTGCCGCCGCAGAGCACCACACAGCGTCCGGCTGGGATGCTGCCGCCGACTTTTTGCAAGGTGGGCTGCTTTTCTTCTGCATATTGAAATTCAAATTCAAAATCTATCATCGCAAACTCTTTTCTTATTAGTTAGCCGTCTCTAACCAGCGGCCGTAAGAAACGGACGGATGGACCGTCCGAATTAACTTTTCGGATTTATTGCAAGGTATCGCATAGCTGCCGCCAGCCAGCGTTGGTGAAATCAAGGACTGCCTGTAAGCAGGTAAGCATTCTGCCTTCCTCCATATGCTGATCCAGCAGCTGGCGGAAGTACCAGAACTGTGAGCCCATCAAAAGACGGATCGCATCGGCATTTGGCGCTTTCCCATAGATATGCGAAAAGAATTCCACCGTTTGTTCCGCTTTTTGATCCATTAGTTTATGCAGCACGGTTTCCATGGAGCTGCCATCGCTGCGGCAGAAAAATAAAGTGCAGTCATTGCAGTGCTCGGTCAGCAGTTGAAAATATACCTGTTCTTCGGCGTTTATGGCGCGGAGGATATCATCCGGCTGCGCGCTGCACTTTGCTTTTTCGTATTCTTCCGCGATGGGAGCAAAGAGAACCTGCATCGTCTCAAAAAAATCCTGAAGCAGACTGGCAAACAACGCGTCTTTATTCTTGTATCTTGTGTAGATTGCCCCCGTAGTAACACCGGCTTTTTCGGCGATCTTGTGCAGAGAGGCTTTCTGAAAGCCGTAAGCAAGAAATTCCGAATAAGCAGCCTGAATGATCCCATCATCCAGGGAATGATCCCTATTGGCCATGTCTTCACTCCTCTGCGCCTAAATAATAACATCATTATCGATAACGACATTATTATAGCGTTCTTTTTGCTGCTTGTCAATGCGAATTGCACACTGCTTTGCAAAAACACTCCTTGACAAATCTCGTCTCAAAAGCTGATGCTGGAGGACTATGCCAGACGCAATGGATTCCCCCGTCCGACCCATTTCACCGATGACGGCATATCCGGCACCCGTTTTGATCGTCCCGGCTTCATGGCCATGATGGCGGAGGTCGAGGCTGGGAATGTGGAGGCGATCATCGTCAAGGACATGAGCCGCTTGGGGCGTGATTACCTCAAGGTGGGGCAGGTGATGGAAACCCTGCGGCAGAAAAATGTGCGCCTGATTGCGCTCAACGACGGCGTGGACAGTTTTCGCGATGACGATGATTTCACGCCGTTCCGAAATATCATGAACGAGTGGTATGCCCGTGATATCAGCAAGAAGATTCGCTCCACCTTTCAGGCTAAGGGAAAGGCAGGCAGGCACCTGACGGGAACAGTCATCTATGGCTATCTCTGGGATAAAAGCCGCAGACACTGGCTGGTGGATGAGGAAGCTGCCGCGGTGGTACGGCGGATCTTTGCCATGAGTATGGACGGTTACGGTCCTTACCAAATCGCCAGACGGCTCTCGGCTGAAAAAGTCGAGATTCCTTCCATCCATCTGGCGCGGCATGGCGAGGGCGTAAACAAAAACAAGGCCGTCAAAGACCCCCTATGCCTGGGATTCGTCGGTCATCGTGAGTATTCTCAAAAAGCGGGAGTACCTCGGCCATACCATCAACTTCAAGACACGAAAGCACTTCAAGGACAAGAAAAGCCACTATGTCCATGAAAGCGAATGGAGCATCTTTGAAAACACACACGAGGCCGTGATCGACGAGGAGACCTTTGAAAACGTGCAGCGCATCCGAGCAAACGTCCGTCGATACCCCAACGGTTGGGGTGAAGCGGCTCCGCTGACGGGACTGCTGTATTGCGCCGACTGCGGGGCCAAGATGTATGTTCACCGTATCAATAATGGTAAGCTCATTCCTCAGTACACCTGTTCCAACTACACGAAGGTTCCCTGTGGGACGCGCTGCCCGACGCAGCACCGCATCAATGAAAGTGTAGTGCTCGCGCTTGTGGCCAATACGCTGCGAGCGATCGCAGCATATTCGCAGAATGACCGCAAGGCGTTTATCCAGACGGTTGAGGACCTGAATGCCGCTCACTGCTCCACCGACGGTACACAGAAAAAGAAACGCTTGGCTGAAGCGAAAAGACGCGCTGATGAGCTGGAGCGGCTCTTATGCAAGATTTATGAAGACAAGCTCCTTGGCCGACTGGCAGAAAGCCGCTATGCCGTGCTGGATGAGCGGTACGCCAACGAGCAGGAAGAGCTGATCCGGGAAATCGAAACGCTGGAAGCGGCGATTGCGGCGTATGAGGACCGTCAGCGGTCATCAGAATGGTTCATTGCCCTGCTTGATAAATATGAACGTTTTGAACCCCTGACCACAACCATGCTCAACGAGTTTGTGGAAAAAATCCTCGTCCACGAACGCGCCCGCAAGGGCAGTGTGGAAACCACGCAGGAGGTTGAGATCTACTTCAAATTTATCGGTAAATATGTGCCGCCTCACTTTGGTGAAATGAAACTCACTCCGGAAGAAGCGGAAGCCTTGCGTAAGCGGGAGGAGCGCAAGGACAAGCTTCATCAGGCGTACTTGCGGCGCAAGGCCAGCGGAGCGCAAAAGAAATACGAAGACAAGGTCAGAGCAAAGAAAAAAGCTGAAAGGGAGGCAAAGAGCGCAGCCCTCCGAGCCGATGCTATCGCAAGGGGCATATTCATCCCCGTCAGTCAGTTGCCCACGTCGGCGCCCCGGAGAGCGACGGTCCAAAATCGCCCTGCAATTTGAGAAAACATCATCAGGAGGAATGAAACGTGAACAGGTTCACCTATCCCCGCGTTGGCGTCTATTGGATTCCCGAGCTGAAGCTGACGGAACAGTCGCTGCATCCTATCGGTAAGTACGGACGTATGCGGCGGCGGTATTTGAAGGAGTGCCGACCCATGCTGTACAGCCACCTCATCCTGACAGAGAGGCTCCATCCGCACCTGGTTGAAACCGACGAGGCGGCAAATCGGCGTATGGAGTTGCTGATGCCAAAGCTGGCCAGGGATGCGAGCGCGACCGAGCGGCTGAAAGCCAGCGACCCCATGGCATGGGTGAGAAGGATGAACGCATTGAAGGATCAGGTGAGGAAATCATCCGCAAAGCATTGATTTTTGATGAGGCTAAGAGAATGTCAATAGGTTGGCCTTTGAGAAAGTATTGGCTGTTTTAAAAGCTATCTGAGCACGGCTTGAGAGCGCGCTCACATGAATGGAAATGGCGCAGAGTTTTATCCTTGAGTCCTTCCCGGAAAAACGGACGCAAAACACCTGGAAAAAGCAAAATGAATCCTTGACATTCGGGGAGAGGCTCGTTCATGCCGCCTGAGGCGGCGGACTGCCCTGCCCAGCGCTTCCAGGGTGGGCGCGGTATCAATAGGACTGGAAAAGGCATAGCCCACCCTTTTGCCGGTACACAAGCCCTTGACGATGGCC
>OLSE01002543.1_pt1 | contig 10233 bp, 9 predicted proteins | sample 1673191 | NCBI WGS metagenome assembly OLSE01 (sample SAMEA3136764, study PRJEB25190) | human gut metagenome | biome: human gut; feature: human-associated habitat; material: faeces | place: Austria | collected 2013
TAAAAGACAAAAACAGAGTTTACTATGAGTTCTATCATCTGGACGGAACAGAGAATGTTCCAGAAGATTATAAGGAAATATCCTTTGTCTGCTTAAGACCGGATGGAAGTTTGGAACTGCCAAGCACGTTAGGAATTGTTTGCAGGAAGATAGCTCAGAAACTGGATGGATTTGAAGGATTTCATTTTCACCAGTTGCGACACACCTACACAAGCAACCTTCTGGCAAATGGAGCAGCACCAAAGGATGTGCAGGAACTTTTAGGACACTCAGATGTCAGTACCACCATGAATGTCTATGCACACTCTACAAGAAAAGCCAAGCGGGAATCCGCAAAGTTACTTGATAAAGTGGCAGGCAACGACTAAATGAAACTTTCCCTTATTTCCCTTACGATTATCTCATAAGGGCAAAAATAAGGGAAAATACATATCATTTCACTAATGAATGGGCTGAAAAGCCTGTAAAATAGGGAAAGTTAGAAATATATTTCGGCAAACTTGAATTTATCACTGAATAAACCACATCCATACTCCAACTATTATAAGCAATATACCTGATATTCTTCCTGCAAATTTCGACTTTTTATATCCTAGAAAATTTATTGTTTCGGGAGTTGTAAATGGCAATAAAACAACATCCATACCCATTACTATAATTCCTATTCCTATTATGAAGACATTATTGTTAGAAATAATGCCATAAAACATAACTACGAAACCCAAAATAATGCCTAATATAAAATACTTGATTTTATGGCTGTCTTTATCCATCATCTTTTCATAACAATTTTCACATTTACTGTTACAAAATTCAAAATTATCCTTTAGTTTTTTACCACAATATTTGCATTTTTTCATACTGTTTCCTCCGTAATCCTCAAAAATTCATTCAACAGCTCACGATTTTCTCAATTCTCCAAACTTTTATTTATCTTCTAACTCAAATCCGAGTTCTTTTTCGTTTCTGACATCTTCATACGTTTTCTTTCCAGTGATAGCACTGTAGGCTTCTTTAATACCATTTTTCACTGCCCATTTGATAACGAAATACAGTGCGATCAAAATAACAATTGCGGTTCCTCCACTTATGCCTAATTCATTCCACATAATCATTAACTCCTCCAAATTCTGATTGAGATTTCATCTGTTTTAAGAGATTTAATTGGTGTGCTACCCGTCAAGTAGACAAATTAAATAACGAAATTTTTTTCTTCCCCGGTACAGTTTATGTACCGGGTTGTTTATGCGACGTTTTCTAGTTTTCGTTCATGGAATTCCATTGGTGTAAGCACCCCAAGATTTCGTTGAACTCTTTTGTTTGTGTAATAATCTATGTATTTCTCTATATCTGGATGTTCATCATGAATCTTTGTAATGATATCGGCTATGCATTCATTAAGATTGTCATTATCACTAAGTCATTCGTAGTTGGTCAGTGCTTTCACAGTTGCTATAAATGTTGCTCTTTCATATGATTTCTATAAACGTCTTATAGAAATCATATGTCTTTCCATTTTCCTGAGCGCAAAGCAAAAAACGACTGATGATTGTACCAGTATGGTATGATTCCTGAATACGTGATAAGTGTTCGTGCAGGTTATTAGGAAACCCCTCTGTCACTTCTTCCCTAAGCAAAAAAGTCACATATCGATTTGCCTTTTTTTGCCAAAGAATACTGGATTTTGGAAATGAGGAACTCATTTCCGCTGGTATAGTAAGCCCACGTTGTTCCTGTGGAAGTGTTTGCGTATGCTGCACCCGTGAATAAAGGTATGGATTTTCAATATACTGACGCAGCTTGTCCCTTTCAATCAAATCAAAAGATACAATGCAAGCTGTATCAATATCAGACTCTTGATATACCTGTGTTTTCAATTCCTCCAATGTCTTCAACGCCTTCATATGATAGCGTAATTTCTCCATCCGACGTGCAAGCAGTTCTTGTTGATGTTCCAATTCTACAAGTTTCTCAGAAAATAATTTTCCATGCTGCTCAGGCGTTGCGGCATCCATTCCACGAATTTCCTTTAACTCTAACCCAAGATTTTTATAAAAAATGACATCTGAAATGGTCATTAAATCTTCAATTGCATATTCCCGATATTGATTTTCAATTTTCTTTCTGGGATGTAAAATCCCCTTATCCTCCCAATACCTAAACGTAGATGCTGGCATATCAAAAAAACGGGCTATTTCTCCAATTTGAAATTTTTTATCCATGATTCTTCCCTTCCTGGTTTAAAAACTTACTACTATTTATCCACTATACTATTTTTCACATTGACCTTCAAGCTACTTTAAGGTTTATACTTCCATCAAGGGAGGAAATTTTTATGGAAAATGTTTTAATTTTTGCTTCTGAAAAAGAAGTTCGATTCACAAAACTATTAAAATTTATTGTTCCGACATATCTAACATCATTATTTAACACAGTCTATACCATTATTGATGGTATTTTTGTTTCTACATATGTCGGAACCAATGCACTGGCTTCTATTAACATTGTTTATCCTATTGTAAATGTATTGACCGGAATTGCACTTGTATTTGCTACCGGCGGCAGCTCTGTCACAGCTTTGTACATTGGAGGAAACAGAAAAAAGGAAGCAGACCGCTCCTTTTCTGCCAGCTCTTTTGCAGCTATTTTGCTTGGATGCCTCGTTTCCCTGATGATTCTTACGAATCTCTCAGCAATTCTGACCATACTCGGTGCAACCCCCGTGACAATTGCAGGGTGTAAAACATACGCACGTTGGTGGCTTTTGGCAGCTCCCGTCGTAATCGGTAAGGAACTGTTTACATATTTTATCCGAGTGGACGGTGCCCCCACATATAGCTTTATAACTGCACTGTCCGGTGGTATTTTGAATATCGTTTTGGACTATATTCTGGTCGGACAAATGCAAATGGGAATCTATGGTGCTGCACTAGCAACAATTCTTGGACTGGTATTATCATTTTCTATGGGAATTTATTATTTTATCCATAAACAAAAGTATCTTTCATTTACCTTGCATAACTTATCCTTACGGGAAGCCATGCACTGTATGCTAAATGGTGCATCCGAATTTGTCAATCAACTTGCTATTGCAGTTACAACCATCGTATTTAACCGCACTGCACTCTCCTTTGCCGGTGAAGACGGTGTCGCCGCAGTTTCCATCATCATGTATCTGCAGTTTTTGTTTATCGGTGTCTACTTTGGCTTTTCTATGGGCATGGCACCACCTCTGAGTTATGCGTATGGCGACCGAAAAATAAGAATTTGCCGAAAACTAGAAAGCTATGCTCGTCGCTTTTTCGCAGTAGCTCCGATCATCATTTATGCACTGACCTACTTTCTTACTCCAGTTGCTGTATCCTGTTTCGCAGATACATCCAGCCCTGTATTTCCTATTGCAGTGTCCGGAATGAGAGTTTATGGACTTGGTTTTCTATTTTCAGGAATTAATATTTTTGCTGCAATTCGAATGATGGCATATGGAAAAGGATATTTCTCCGGTCTGATCACATTTTTACGTTCATTCCTACTATTACTTTTATTTCTGATTGTACTGCCTTTGAAATTTGGTTTGACTGGAGTATGGCTCGCCGTTCCTGCAGCAGAAGCTCTGACATTACTCGTTGCTGTATGGTTTCTGCGGCCGATTCATTGTTAAAATACCTCAACTATTGTCTGCACGAAGAGCTGCTTTCACTTGAAGAGCTTACTTCTGTCGGACAGGCATTGTCTGAGGGTGACGTTATGTCAGATGCCTCTCTTCTTTTGGAAGAAACTTATCAGCTCTCCGACTATTTCATTCAGTCCTCCGAAAGACTGACAAGCGCGGACCGGTTAACTGATCTTCTTGGAAAGGTCAGTTATACTTTTGCAGAAAAGGTAGCACAATCAAAAACACCGTCCCCGGAATAATGTTGAGCAATACTTCCCTGATTCTGAGTTCATCTGCCATCACATAAGGATTTTTTTCTTCATGGCAATATCCGTGAATCCAATAATTGCATTCATTGGTGTCCTGATATCATGGGACATATGGTTCAGAAACGTCGTTTTTGCAATATTCGCCGCATTTGCATTCTGTGCTTCTTTCAGGGCTTCCATCTGTTTTTTTCTGCTTACTGAAAGGGAATAAACCAGAAGAAGTAGTACAAAAATAATCACTAATGAAACCACAATTCCTAAGCCTGCATACTCTGCAAGGTCATTTTCTTTTCCGAAACAGAGTTCTGCGCAAGGACAACCCCATTCAAAATATTAGAGAACTGCTCCCTGCTTGTGTTCCCCATAGCCGCCTTCCTGAAAATTGACATATGGGAAATACCCAACTCTCACTGTTTTATTCTCTTCCTCTATTCCCTGAGTTGTTTTCCCGTCAGTTTTTCTATCTTTCTGTTCATTCATTCCCTCTTTATTATCCATTAAAGCGGACATTCGCAATCCGCTTTCGCTTCTTGCTCATGAACGCAGTCTGTTTGCGTTCATGCTGTTGTTCTTTCCATTCTGTAAGTTTTCCTGCTTATTCAATACAGAAAGAATAACCGCTCCCAGTTTCTCCATATCAATGGGTTTTGCAATGTGTCCATTCATGCCGGCATCAAATGCCTTTTTCCTGTCTTCCGCAAAGGCATTTGCTGTCATGGCAATGATCGGGATCTCTGCCTTCATCTTATCATCTAAATGCCGGATACACTGGGCTGCCTGATATCCATCCATATTTGGCATCTGGATATCCATAAGTATCAGATCATAAGTACCCGGCGACATCTGCGCTACCCTGTTCACGCACTGAATTCCGTCTTCCACACGCTCGATAACAATCCCTGTTTCTTCCAGAACTGTCACTGCAATTTCCGCATTCAGATCATTATCCTCCGCCAGCAGGACATGCTTTCCACTCAGATTTTTTCCCATCTCAGATGTTTCTGCTGCTTCTGTCTTCTGGCTGTAGAATTTCCTGTCAGCTATTTTATGCATCAGCGTAAACGTAAACACGGTCCCTTTTCCCAGTTCACTTGCTACTTCAATGCTTCCACCCATCAGATCGACCATTTTCTTTACGATTGGCATTCCAAGACCGGTCCCTCCGATTCTTCCGGTGGTTGTATTCTGTTCACGACTGAATGGTTCGAATAACGTTGGAAGATATTCTTTACTCATGCCAATACCGGTATCTTTTATCTCGGATTTTACCTTCATATATCCTTCTTTTTCACATGGCAGCTCTTCTACAGTAATCGTTACATTTCCACCCCTTGGAGTGTATTTCATAGCATTACTGACAAGATTTACATAGATTTCCCTGATTTTTGTACCATCGCACAGGATATTTCTATGTGTGACCTTCATGCTGCCGCTCAGATGGATTTCTTTTTCTTCCGCTTCAGATGAAAATGTACTTATGATTTCGTCTACTACCTCACCAACTCTTTCATAATTCTCATCTACTTTTATCTTTCCGCTTTCAATCCGGGCCATATCAAGCACATTATTGATGATGGCCAATAACAGTTTCCCGGATTGTTCAATTTTCTTCTGATAATCAAGCTGTTTCGATTCTGTCAGTTGTGATTTCATCAGCTGGTTATATCCCAGGATCACATTCATTGGCGTGCGAATATCATGGGACATATTATTCAGAAATTCCGTTTTGGCTTTATTGGCATTTTCTGCGGCAACATATGCTTTTTTCAGCTTTTCTTCCTGCATACGCTCTTTTTTTATCAGACTGTCAATATTTCTTGTTCCGACTACAGCCATCCTTGTACCGTCTTTTTTCTTTACAAATGCCACTCTTACCTGATGATAATTAATCCCTGTTTCCAACTTAAACTCATATGTCATGGAATAATCCTTTTCCTGTGAACGCAGAGTTTCCAGACCCAGCTGATTTTCAAATTCTCCGTTGGTGTTATCAGACACCATCGTCTCAGCATAAGAAGGAATTATTTTTGACCATCTGTTACCACATTTTCTGCAGAAATCTGAAATAATCTTCCCATTCTCCCCAGACTCGCGATAAGAAAGCACCCGATCTTTGTCCAGTTCTACTGCCAGGACAGAAAAATATTCTTTTCCAAGACCTTCGATAATCTCTCTTTGAAGCTCTATCTCCTGTTCTTTTTTTTCCTTTGCCTTAACAAAATCCGTAAAATCTGTAATATTTCCCTGGAAGAAGGTCTGATTACCGGATTTTACCAACGTTGTGGCATCTGTAACCCAGTGATAGCCGTCCTTTCCAAGCAGCCGGTAAATCTGATCCTTCTCCGATCCATGTCCGCGTGTATCAAGAATACGGGTGACGTAATCAGAGGAAAGATTCCTGTCATCCGGATGAAGCATATTGTCAAATTTATTATCAAATATTGTCCTGATCTCTTCTCTGGTCCATCCAAGAATAGCAAGAAACCTGTTACTGATATATAGGAATGGATGTCCCTCCTCCAAGGAACATCTGTGATAGCCGCCAGGGATATTATCGATTGTTGCCTGAGACAGCATATTTTTCTCTTCCAGTTTCTTATGCCGTTCCACAAAAGATGTCATATCATAGCAGGCACTGATAATAGCCAGTTTCCCATCCTCTGTCTGTACAACTTTTCCTTTATCAACCGTCCAGAAGCAGGATCCGTCTTTTCGCGGCATACGATATGTGGTCTCATAAGTTAATCCCTCATAATACTCATCCCCGATATCCTTTATGACCTGTTCTCTGTCATCGGGATGAATCGTATTAATAACTTTTCCGTCAATTGCTTCAATCAGTTCTTCCACTGCATCGTAACCAAGCATCCGCGCCATTTCTTCATTGGCATAGCAAACCGGAAACTCATCCTCACAATATCCACCGATCAGTCCCTTGGTTTCCCCCATGATCATAAAATCTGTCAGCATCTCTTTTTGTACTTTGTCTGGTATTATTAACTGTTTCATATTCCTCACCCTGTATCCTTCAGCCTGATTTTTTGCAGATATAGTAATCTAATACCGTCACATAACAAAGGGTATACTGTAAATCATTACTATTACATATTTTGTTCGTTATATACGAAAATGTCTTTCTGCAAGAGCAAAGAAAGACGCGTGCTTATACTATTGTATTGCATAAAAAACATTATGTGATAAAAAATATTATAACAAAACAGTATGAAATTGTCATCACACATGGCAATCCGTTTCATCTGTCATCTCCTTTCCCCAGACTTCCGCCAATGTCGAGAGCAGTTTATCAACCTGGATTGGCTTTGCGATATGACCATTCATTCCGGCTGCAAAAGCATCTCTCTTATCTTCTTCAAATGCATTTGCTGTCATTGCAACGATCGGTATGTATGCTTTATCCTTATCTGGCAGGCGTCTAATTGCCTGTGTTGCTTTATAACCGTTCATTTTCGGCATCTGAATATCCATTAGGATCATATCATATGTGCCTGCCGGCATTTTTTCTATCTTATTTACACACTGAATGCCATCCTCCACACGCTCTGTCTTAAGACCGGCACGTTCAAGTATTGCCTCAGCAATCTCTGCATTCAGATCATTATCCTCTGCCAGAAGGATTTTCCTGTCTTTAAGGATTTCACTATATGTTTCTGGATTTTCAGCATAATTTTTTACATAATAGTTTTCATCCGCTATCTTATGTTTCAGTGTAACTGTAAAAGTACTGCCCTTTCCAAGCTCACTCTCTACATCTATTGTTCCACCAAGCAGTTCAACATATTTCTTGACAATTGACATTCCCAGTCCGGTTCCTGCAATTTTGCTCTTTGTAGTATTCCGCTCACGCGTGAATGCCTCGAAAATATTTGTCAGATACTCCTGACTCATACCAATTCCTGTATCACTCACCCTGGTCCTCACTATCATATATCCAGGCCCACTGCATGGTAATTCATCTATGTTTATCATAACAGAACCACCGGATGGAGTATACTTCATGGTATTGCTCAGAATATTAACAAATATTTCTTTTACCTTTGTTACATCTGTCAGTATGTGCTCATGTTCTACATTTATCGTATAATGAAGTGCAATATTCTTTTTCTTTGCTTCATCATCGAATATTTCAAATAAGGTCTGCCAGATATCTTCAATCATGCCATAGTTCTCATCAATCTCCATTCTTCCACTTTCAATCCGAGCCATATCAAGTACATTATTTATGATTGACAGAAGAAGATTTCCTGACTGCTGCAGTTTTTTTAAGTATTCTGAAGTTTCAGGCAAATCCTTTCCTTTCATTTCATCCTCCATAAGCTGTGCATAGCCCAGAATCGCATTCATATGAGTACGGATGTCATGGGACATATTGTTAAGGAAACGGGTCTTTGCAAGACTGGCATCTTCTGCTTTTTTCAGAGTGATTTCCAATTTGTCATTAAGCTTTTGTGTATCATTTGCAGCAAGCTTTGCGGCAGCTTCTGCTTTTCTTGCCTTCCGTAAAAGTACGAGGATAATACTAATGATGCTGAGTACGAAAAATCCTGCCGTGACAAAAAAAGCAAGTATGTTGTCTTTTAAAAAATCCAAAAATGTAACCTTATCTGGTGTACTGTCATAGATAGCAAGTGCACTTGTAAGCATATCAGATGGCATAGCCTTTAGGGTTTTATTCAGTATTGATAAAAGGCTTCCCTCTCCGCCTCTTACTGCAAAGCATGCCTCCATTGTATTTGTAAGTGGAAAACTCTTGAAATTTTGTCTGTTATCATATATCAGCGCCTGGCTTGCTCCCATGAGGAAACAGTCTGCTTTTTCCTGGATGACCATATCTGCAGCATCGTCAAGCGAATCATAATCTACAATCTTCCATTGTGGATAGCTGAAAGCAATATACTGTTTCAAGGCTTCTTTTTCCTTTGGCACAGCTACTGTATACACCTTATCCTCATCAAAGTTTTTCTCATCAGTTACCGCCATCAGGCTGTAGGTCCAGGCTGTGTTTGTAAGTGCATAGCCATTTTTTTCTGCGAAATCAGGATTTCTGCCGGCATAAAAAGCAACATCAATCTCACGATTCTGCAGCGCCTGAATCATTTCGTCATAATTATCATATGCCTGTATATTAAATTCCAGTGTCTGATTTCCCAGACAATCTTTGGCATAGGAGATATATTCCGCCAGCATACCGGTAAGTTTTCCAGTCTCTTTATCCATGGAAAAGATTGCCGGATCATTGTTCAAAAATCCTATCTGGATACCTCCATGCTCTTCCACCCAGCCCTTTTCTTTACCTGTAAGTAGCTGAATATAATCAAGCGTAAAATACTTCTTATACAGATCTGCCTTAAAAAAAGGACTGTCCTGTTCCAGCTGACGCATAGCATAGTCCAGCTTCGTCTTGATATCGCTGCGTTCTTTATTTATTGCAAAATATATGCCAGATTTACCTATCGTGGTAACGGATGATATTCCCTGTTCAGACCAGATAGATTCCTCCAGAGATACAAAACAGTCGATCTCATGATTTGCCAGTTTCTTTTCGACATCATCATTATTATTTACATTTACATGTTCTGTATGTATGCCATTCTTATTTTCCCATTCTGTCAGCATGATTTCAGGTTCTGTGCCTAAGAGCACGCCTACACGTTTTCCATCCAGCGACTTAAAATCAGAGGTTTCAATATCCATATCCGATAAATCAGCATAAAGGATATATTTTTCCTCACCCATCGGTTCATCCGGGAAAAGCATCTTTTGTGCACGTTCATCGGTGTAAGAGATATCACCCATGATATCAATCTCACCATTTTCAAGCTTATCAAAACAGTTGGACCAGTCACATTTCACATACTCGAATTTCCATCCGGTATAACCTGCCAGAGCCTGCATGAGCTCGTATCCATAACCCCGTCTGACACCATTTTTGTCGACATAATTGAAGGTATCCTCAAATGCCCCGATACGGATGGTCTGTGTCTGTTGTTTTTCATCATTATTCGTCTCAGCAGCCTGGCAGTGTACTGATAACATCAGCCACATTCCCAGGATTACAAATATAGATGTGCATAATACAGCTAAGTTTTTTTTACTTTTATTCATTCTTCTATTTCCTTTATTTATGTGGCTTTTCTTATACTCCTGACACCTGATCCAGATTCTTCTGTAATGTACTGATCAATTCCTCAATAATTATTGGCTTGGATAAGAATCCATCCATGCCACATTCCAGGGCTTTCTTTCTGCGTGTTTCATCTTTTGTCAGATCACGGTTTAAAGCCACCTGGA
>OLSE01002545.1_pt1 | contig 10209 bp, 6 predicted proteins | sample 1673191 | NCBI WGS metagenome assembly OLSE01 (sample SAMEA3136764, study PRJEB25190) | human gut metagenome | biome: human gut; feature: human-associated habitat; material: faeces | place: Austria | collected 2013
ATTAGTCCTTATTGGGTTTCGGGATCAGCAGAATGGACATCGTGCGGCCCTCGAGCACCGGCGGCTTATCGGTGGATGCCTGAGGCAGAGCCTCGGCAAAACGTTTCAGCACGTCTGCGCCCAGAGCACTGTGCGCCATTTCACGGCCGCGGAAGCGGATCGAAACCTTAACCTTGTGGCCAGCTGCCAGGAACTTGGCAGTCTGGTTCAGCTTGGTATTGAAGTCGTTGGTGTCAATGTTGAGCGAAAGGCGGGTCTCTTTAACTTCGACCACCTTCTGGTTCTTCTTGGCTTCCTTCTCCTTCTTCTGCTGTTCAAAACGGTACTTGCCGTAATCCAGCACCTTGCACACAGGCGGAACAGCCTGCGGTGCGATCTTGACCAGATCCAGACCAGCATCTTCAGCAGCGCGCATGGCCACCTGAATGGACACAACGCCCTTCTGCTCGCCGTCTGCACCGATCAGACGGACCTCACGGTCACGGATCTGACCGTTGATCTCCAGTTCCTTCGACTTTCCAGCGGTAGCGATAATGAATGCACCTCCAAACAAAATCCATTTTGTTGCAATATTTGGCATAGAAAACGCGGCCGCCCATTTTCAGGACAGCCGCGCAAAAATTCACTCAAAGCTGCAGTCCACTCATAATGAACTGCCTTCAGGTATAGCCCGGGGGATCTTTCCCTCGCAAGGCGAGCGCGGCACAGGCCGTAGCTGCTTTCTTTACCCGGTTATTTTACCACAGGCAGAAAGCGCTGTCAAGCACTTTTTATGCGTTTTGCGGGAAAAATATGACTTTTGAACCCTCTCAGTCATCGCTTCGCGATGCCAGCTTCCCTTTGGGAGAGCTGGACGCGACCAATGGGAGCGGACTGAGAGGGTTTTACACCTCGATCAGCTTCCCCAGCTCCAGCGAGTAGATGCCCTTATACGTTACCTTCTTCGGCGCAAAGCGCTTATCGATGGCAAGGGCATAGAGGTTCAGCTGCGGGCGGTAGGCGCTCAGGAAGTCCGCTTCGGTCTTGCGGCGGTCGGTCTTGTAATCCAGCAGTTCCAGATGGTCCGGGAACACCAGCACAAGGTCTGCAATGCCCTGCACCAGCACCTGCTCATCCTGCACGGCGGCGGCTTCCTGCGCGGAAGCTCCCTGTGCCGTCAGCACGGCCGACGCGGGCAGCGCCGTGATGAAGGCCAGCTCCCGCAGCACCTTTTCGGCTGCGCAGATCTTTGCAAAGGCTTCGCTCTCGGCAAAGCGGCGGATGCGGCCTACATTGAGTTTTTCCGCAATTTCCGGGGCCACCAGCTGGGTGTCCACCTGCCGCTGGCGCTCTGCAAGGATGGCTTCCTCCAGCGTGCCCGCCGCTTTGGCAGCAGCAAGGGAGGCAAAGTCCGCATGTTCCAGAAAAGCGTGCAGAGCCGTGCCCATCTCGGCGGCGGTCAGTCCGTCCTTGGAGAGAAAGGCAGGGCGTTCCAGCGTGGTCTGCTCGGCCTTGTGCACGATGCTGGTCACGCTGACCTTGGCGGGCACCGCAGCCAGTTTTGCCGCCGGATACCGCCATGCAAAGCCCTCCTGCAGCTGAGCCACCAATGCCGGGTCTGCCGGGACAGGCTCTGCCGCTTCCGGTTCCTGTTCCGGTGTTTCCGGCTCCGGCTGAGCTTCCTGCACCGTGACCATGATTTCGCTTTCCGTAAACACAAAGGGCAGTTCCAGATCTCCTGCCAGCCGCCGCAGCGGCCCGCCGAAGGGATGCACCAGCAGCGCTGCACGCAGCCAGTCGGCAAAGCTGCCCGCCTGCTGGTTCAGCGTTTCTCCCGCGCCCGCAGCAAGGAATGCTGCCGCCTTGGCAAAGGGATTGCCGGTCTTGGTCATGCCCAGCGGCACCGTGAGGATCAGCTTATCCTGTGCACGGGTGAGCGCCACATATAAAAGGCGCATCTGCTCGCTGCGCGTTTCCTGCGCATGGACGCTGGCAAGGGCTGCGTAGGCTGCAGTCTTGTACATGCTCTCGCCCTGTTCCGGGCGCAGGCGCAGGCCCGCGCCGTATTCCCGGTGCAGCAGCACCGGCTGGTAAGTGTCGCTCAGGTTGAAGTGCCGGGCCGTGTCGCCCACGAACACCACCGGGAACTGCAGACCCTTGGAGCGATGGATGGTCATAATGGTCACACAGCCAGGCCGCGCACCGCCGGGCACAGTGTCCTGCCCGGTAGAACCGGCCTGCGCCGCCGCGTCGATGGCACGCACCAGCGCCGAGATGCCGTTTGCACCGGTCTGTGCGCAGAAAGCCGCAAAGCGCCGGGCATCTTCCCGGCGGTGCGCACCGTTTTCCAGTACGCCCAGCGCAGCAAGATAGCCGGTGGAGACAAAGATCTCTTCCAGCAGCTGTTCTGCCGGGGCACTGCGGGCCATGCGCCGCAGTGCGGTGAGTCGGTCATAAAAGTCTTTCACCTTTCGGGTGAACGGCGTTTCATCACCATTCTGCACCACCTGTAGCACTGCGCCGTACAGACTCATGCGGGAAGCTCTTTTGTCCGTTTCCTTCGCGCCCTGTTCCTCCTGCGCCTTTTTCTGCATTGCGGCGCTCTGGGCACGCAGGCGTACAAGGTCGTCGTCCGTAAAGCCGAACATCGGCCCCAGCATGGCGGCGGCAAGGTAGATATCCTGCGCCGGGTTGTCGATGACCTTCAAAAGCGAGATCAGCGGCCGGATGTGCGCTGCTTCCATCAAGTTTTCGCGCGCATCCGCATACACCGGGATGCCCCGGGCCGTGAGCGCTTCCTCATAAGCGAGGAAGTCGCCGCGCGCCGCCAGCAGGATGCAGCAATCCTCGTACTGCACCGGGCGGGTGGAGCTGCCGTCCCGCACTGGTTCGCCGTTTTTCACCAGTTCTTCAACGCGCTGGGCGATCCACGCCGCGTCGGTCTCAGCGGTGTCGTCGGGCAGGAAGTGCGCTTCCACGCTGCCTGCGTAGTCGCCGGGTGCACCGCACACCAGCCGCTGGCCGTCGCCGTAAGCCGTATCGCCCAGCTGGGGTGTCATGAGCTGTTCAAAGATAAAATTGATGCCTGCCACCACCTGCGGGGCGGAGCGGAAGTTCGCATCCAGCGCCAGCAGAGCGTTTCCGCCTGCCGTACCCTCCTCCGGGCGGGGGCGGGCAGTGCCGCTGGGCAACGGTGCCCATGCATTCAGCTTAGCCCGGAAGATGCTTGGGTCGGCCTGACGGAAGCGGTAGATGCTCTGCTTCAGGTCGCCCACAAGAAACAGGTCATCCCCCGCCGGGGAAGCAAGGCAGCGGTAAATGGCATCCTGCAAAGCGTTCGTGTCCTGATATTCGTCCACCATCACGGCGGCATAGCTCTGCCGGATGCTCTGGCACAGCGGGGTGCACACGCCATCCGGTGTGCGCAGCAGCCGCAGGGCCTGATGCTCAAAATCGCTGAATTCCAGCAGCTTGCGCTCCTTTTTCTTTGCCGAGAAGCGGGCATCAAAATCCCGCACGGCGGCAAACAGCGCCCGCAGCCGGGGCAGGGCCGCTCTGCGGTCCGCTTCGGCTTCCTCCTCGCTGCAGGAGACAAGCTCCGTAATGTGCTCAAACAGCTTGGCAGCTTCGTCTGCGCGGGTCCTGACCGCCGCCTTATGATCGCCGGTCAGCCGTTTTTTCATGCCCTTGAAGCCGGGCATCTCCTCCATGCCTAGCACATAGGGTGTCAGCTTATCGTACAGCGGTGTCCACTGCCCTGCCGCAGCCAGCCGTTCCACCTCGCCCAGCAGGGCGGCGGCGCTTTCCAGCCGGGAGAGCGGCTCTGCAAATTTATCGTTGACACCGGCCACGGCCTTTGCCTTGGAAGCAGCGGTCTTGCCTTTTTCCTCGGCCTGTGCCTGTGCAAGGACAAAGTCTTCCTTACAGTCTGCCAGCGCTGCCGTCAGCAGTTCCCGCGCGGCCTTTGCGCAGCGGGCCGCCTCCGCCAGCAGCAGGTCATGCCAGCAGGTAAAAGCAAAGCCGTTTTCCCGCTGCCATGGTGTCAGATATTCGTCCAGCCTGCGGTCGTAGTCCGGCAGAGCGCGCAGAAAATCGTACACATGCAGGATGGTATTGCCTGCGGCCTGATCGGTGCGGCCCTTTCCGTAAAGGTCTGCAAAGGCACAGAAGTCCGGGTCGCGGTAGGCATTTTCCAGCGTTTCGGCCAGCGCCGAAGCCCGCAGCACCTCCACGCTGCCGGGGTCTGCCGGGGCAAAGTCCGGCGGGATGTCCAGTGCCTGAAAGTGCTTGTGCAGCAGGTCCAGACAGAACGCGTCAATGGTGCAGATGGGTGCGCGCTGCAAAAGCATCCGCTGGCGGCGCAGGCTCGTGTTGTGGGGCTGCTGTTGGCTGAGCCGCAGCAGTGCCTGCCCGATGCGTGCCCGCAGCTCTGCCGCCGCCGCATTGGTAAAGGTGACGATGAGCAGTTTGTCCGCATCCACCGGGTGGTCCGGATCGGTGATGAGCCGCACGGCGCGTTCGGTCAGCACGGCTGTTTTGCCGCTGCCCGCCGCTGCGCTCACCAGCAGCGCACCACCCCGGTCCTCAATAGCAGCGCGCTGGGCCGGAGTCCATTTGGGTTCACTCATGCCTGCTCACCTTCCTTCTCGTTCTCAGTCTCTTCCGGCTCAAAGGGCTTGGCCGGGGCCTCCAGCGCCCGCTCGCCGATGCCGGTCTCGTGGCAGCAGATAAAGCTGTAGTCGCACCAGACGCAGGGGTTCCTGCCCGCCCCGGCCACCAGCGGTTCCGCAGCGATCTGCCCATCGTAAAGCTGCTGGCCCATCTGGGTGACAAGATCATCCAGATGCAGCTGGATGCGGTTGAGCTTTGCAATATCGGCACGCTTATCCTTCTGGCTGGGGCTGGGTACACCGTTGCGGTAGCCAAAGGGCAGGTAGCGGCCCGTCTCATCCGCATCCATGGCATCGAACACCTTCTGCTCGTCCCTCACAAGGCCGTCCAGCTCGTACTGCACGTCCTGCTGTGCCTGCTGGCGGTTGGTGGTCTTGGGGGCCGGGTCTGCCAGCAGATACAGCACGCCTGCCGGTTCCGCACCGGTAAAGCGGCCGCTCTTATCCCGCGTCAGGCTGAACAGATACAAAAGCATCTGGCAGTCCAGCCCGCAGTAGACCTCTTTCAGGTTCAGTTTTTTGGTGCCGGTCTTATAGTCCACCACCCGCACCCAGCGGGTGCCGTTTTCCTCCACCCACTCGTCGGCGCGGTCCACCGTGCCCACCAGCTGCACGGTGCGCCCGTCCGAGAGATGATACACCTGCCCGGGCACGGCGTCCTCCCCGGAGCCGATGCGCAGCTCACAGGCTGCCGGGTGGAAGCAGGACTGCTTCTGTTCGTCCCGCAGATAGCACAAAAGGCTTGTCATGCTTTTTTTGAGCCGCGAGAGCAGATAGGCGAACCGGGCTGTATCCTCCGGCAGATAGCGCTTTGCATATTCGTCCACCAGCAGGCTGGCAAGGCCTGCCATGGCTTCATCGTCCAGCTCCAGAAATGGGGCCAGCCCGGCGCAGGGATTATCCGCATCCGGGTGCGGGTCCAGCGCCATCTGCAGCACCCAATGCATCAGGGTGCCGCTCTGGTCGGCAGAAAGCTCGGCCCGTCTGCGGGGCTTCAGGCCCAGCACATACTGCAAAAAATAGCCGTAACGGCAGGTATAGTATTTTTCCAGCTGGCTGGGCGAAATGCGCAGCCGCTGCCCCAGCAGGCCGCTCAGCGCGGACAGGTCGTTCACCTGCCGGGGCGGGTCCTCCTCCATGCGCTGCAGCAAAGCAAGGCCCCGGGGCGCATCCGTCTGCGGCAGACGCAGCGCCTCAGTCAGGCTGGCGCGTTCCGTGTCGGTCAGCGGCCAGCCGCCCAGCGTATCCAGTGCATCGGCGGGGGTGGCTGCAAGGTCGGGAAGCTCCAGCTCCGGTGCCGCCGGGTGCAGGGCCTCCACGATGGGTTCCAGCGCTGCGCACAGGGTCTTGCCCTGCCCCTTGGGCCAGCTGAGCCACAACCCCTTTGCCGGTGCGGTGAGGGCTTTGTAAACGCACACCTGCTCGCGCACCACGCGGTTCTCAAAGCAGTCCGGCAGATCGATCTGCTTTGCCATCAGGACATCGCGGTCGGCGTGGGTCAGAAGGCCCGTCTCGGACGGTGCACAGGGAAATTCGCCCTCCGCAAGGCCCAGCACGAACACATAGTCCGGCGCGTCCAGACGCATTTTGCCCGCGCTTGCCAGCACCACGGCATCCAGCGTCTGCGGGATGTGCCCAAGGTCCGAAGAGCGCAGCAGCAGGCTGAACAGGTCCTCATATTCTGCAAAGGTCACACCCTGCCCGCCCAACAGGTGGGCCATCTCGTTGAGCAGCTGCATCACCACGTTCCACTCGCGGGCCGCTTCCTCTGCCGCCGGGATGCCCCGGGCAGTGCGGACGGCTTCCACCAGCGCTGCCTGCTGCTCTTCTGCACCCAGCTTTTTCAGGCAGAAATACAGTTCCCGGCTGATCTGTTCGGCGCTGCCGCCCCGCACCTTGCTGCGCAGTTCGTCCACGGCTGTTACCAGCAGCTGGCGGGCAGTCTCGGCATCCTCCAGCGTTTTTGCATCCTCATCGGACAGTTCATTTTCGCCGAAGCCCTTGGGGCTTTTCTCAAATTTTGTGCGCCATGCCGCCGCATTGGGTGACCAGGTATAGGCATAGTTTTCCAGCGCGCAGACCTGCGGCTCGGTCAGAGCGCACAGGCCGGTCTTGGCAAGAATGGTCAGGTTTTCGGTCATATCCGCACCGCGCAGCAGTGCCAGCAGTGCACGCACCGCCGTAGCCGGGGCGCTGAACTCCGGGGTGGTGGGTTCATCGCAGTAAAGCGGGATATCTGCCATGCGGAACTCGTACCGGATGGCCGCACGGTAATCCGGGATATTGCGGCAGACCACGGCCATTTTGCCGCAGCGCACGCCCTGCCGCATCAGGCGGCGGATGGCCGCAGCGGTGCAGCGGGCTTCCTCTTCCCGGCTGGCAGCGGCAAACAGCCGCACCTCCGGCGCAGCGGGCGGCACCTCACAGGTGCCAGTCTCTAAAAGCTCTGTCACAGCCGCAAGGCCGGGCGCATCCTTATGGCGCAGGTCGCGGCGCAGCAGCTCCGGCACTGCCGCATCAGCACCGTTTTTGCGGGCCAGCTGCCGCAGCTGTGCGGCCACCTGCTTTGCGCCGGAAAAAAGCCCCATATCCCCCGGCACCATGGGCGCACCGTCGTCGCACAGGGCCACCGTGACGGTGGGCAGCGCCGCCAGCATCGCGCCCATCAGCCGCTTTTTGGGTGCGTTGAAGGTATCGAACTCGTCAATGAACACTTCCCGCTCCCGCAGAAAGTCCGGCAGTTCGCCCCGGGCAAGAGCGGCTTCCAGCCGGTCAGCCACCAGCTCCAGCCGGTCGGCGGGGTCCATGCCGGTGCCCGCCAGCAGCGTTTCGTACCCCTGAAAAATCAGTGCCAGCTCGCTCAGCTTGCCGCTTTCCGGCCCGCAGTCCGGCGCAAGCTCTGCCAGCTGTGCGCCGGAAAGGCCGGCACTTTTCAGCTCGTCGATGGTCTGGGCCGCCATCTGGCAGAAGGCCGCACTGCGGCGGTGGCGGTAGTAGTAATGCACATGATCCTGCAGCTCTTCCAGCGCGCGGCGCACCAGCACGGCGCGGCCCGCGTCCGAAAGGGTCTGCACCGCCGCGCCGCCCTCGGCAGAGAGGATGCGCTCGGCCAGACTGGTAAAGGAAAAGCTTTCCACCATGCCGGAAAGAGCATCGCCCAGTTCCCGGTAGATGCGGCCCTCCGTGCTGGAAGTGAACTGTTCCGGCACCAGAAGGATGCTGCGCCGGCCCTGTTCGGCCCGGGCCTTGATGCGGGAATAGAGCAGCGTCGTTTTGCCGCTGCCGGAGCCGCCTAAAACCAGTTTGAGCATGGGGCACTTCCTCCTAAAAAAACGATCTGTGTTTATTGTAACACGAAAATCCTCTCAAAAAAAGTGTGATTCTCTACCTTTTAGCCTGCAGCTGTGGTACACTTGGACCGACAAACTTTTCCACACAAGAGAGGAAGCCTGTATGAAAATTTTAGCTGTTGACTACGGCGACAGCCGCACCGGCCTTGCCACCTGTGACCGCACCGAGTTCCTTACAACGGCCATCACACCGCAGATCACCCTGAAAGCCCGCAACAAGGTGGCGGCACGGGTGTGCGAAGTGGCCAAGGAGATCGGAGCCGAGCTGATCGTGATCGGCCTGCCGCTGAACATGGATGGTACCGAGGGCGAACGCGCCATCAAGAGCCGCAAGCTGGCAAAAACGGTCGAAATCTGGAGCGGCCTGCCGGTGCGCATGTGGGACGAGCGGCAGACCACCTGCGCCGCCGCCGACATTTTGGACGAGAGCGGCACCTTTGGCACAAAGCGCAAGGAGATCCTGGACTCTGTGAGCGCCACGGTCATTCTGGATGACTATCTGGCGTGGCGGAAGGAGCACCCGGGGGAGATTTGATTCAACTCCTTCCGTCATCGCTGGCGCGATGCCACTGCTCCCCTTTTTGTCACTTGCGTGACATCTTCCCCCGGCCGGGGGAAGTCTTTCTCATTGAGGGAGGCTCTGGCGAAAAGGAAAACTTTGCCGCACTGCCAAGGGCTCCCTCTTTGAGGGAGCTGTCGCCGCAGGCGACTGAAGGAGTTATAAAAAGGCACCCGCAGTTTTGAACGCTGCGGGTGCCTTTTGGTTCACTGATAGGTCTCGATGCTCACGCTGTTGATGGTGATGTCCTCACGGGGCTTCTGGTTTTCGTCCACGGCGGTCTGGCCGATGGCATCCACCACGTCCATGCCCTCGTACACCTGCCCCAGCACGGTATCGGTGTAGTCAAGATAAGGCGCGCCGCCGGCGGTCTGATAGGCCGAAGCCACCTCCGCGCGGTAGCCTGCGCTGTTCATCTGGTCCACAAGCTCCTGCGTCACCGACTGGTCTCCCGGCAGCGTCTGCATCACGTAAAAAACGCTGGCGCACTCGCCGGAAGCATCGGTGCCCATACACAGCGCGCCAGAGTAGTGGTGCAGACTGTCGGTGGTCTCAGCCGGGTAGCGGCTGCCGTTCCAGATGGTACTGCCCCTGCCGTCGGCCCCCTGCCCGGCTTCCACCACAAAGCCGCTCTCCACGCGGGAGAAGGTCAGGCCGTTGTAGTAGCCTGCCTGCACAAGGCCTGCAAAGTTATCATAGGCCTGCGGGGCCTTGTCCGGGAAAAGCACCGCCTTGAACACACCTGCCGAGGTATCGAACACCGCAATGGTGTCCCCCGCCGCAGGGTGGGCAAACTGCAGCTCTGCCGATTCCACTGCCGGGCGGTCGATCTTCTGGACTGTACTGCCGCCGCTGCCTTTGCCAAAGTGCAGAAAGCTCCCGGCACTGCAGCCCGTCAGCGCCAGCGCCGCTGCCAGCACAAACGCCGCCCATCTTTTTTTATGCATCATTTCCGCCCACGCTCCATACTCTATAGTAACCTGCACGGCACACCGTGCACAGAAGATTCAGAGGATAGTATATCATATTCTGCCGCAGAGTGCGAGAGCAAATGCGTGAAAATTTGCTGCACAATTTCTGTGCGAAAAAGCATCTTGACGAGCAGGCAAAAAAACGCTACACTATATGCAGGCCAAGCGGGCGGCACACAAACAGCCCGTTTTATGACACGATACAGGAGACAATATCTATGTCTGACGAAATCAAGAACCCTAATACCGAAGAAGATCAGCCCGACCTGATGACCCTGGAGGATGAGGACGGCAACGAGATCACATTTGAGGTGATCGATGCGCTGGACCACAAGGGTGTGCATTATCTGGCTGCTGTGGAATACGCCGAGACCGAAGAGGAAGCTGAGAATGCTCAGCTGGTCATTCTGAGCGTTGGCGAGGATGATGAAGGCGAATATCTGGATGTCGTGGACGACGACGAGCTGCTGCTGGAGCTGGGCAAGCTGTTTGAAGAGCGCCTGAGCGACGAGTACGACATCGAAGAATAATTCCAGACAAATTACCCGGCAAAACTTCCTGCCCGGCTCGATTTGTTGCGGTTTATATGATCCTACTAATCATTCAACGGGAGCCTGGAGTTCCCCGGTGGATTGCAGACCTCCCCGTCATGGGGCGACCATGAAGGCTCGATGAGGAAG
>OLSE01002547.1_pt1 | contig 10197 bp, 8 predicted proteins | sample 1673191 | NCBI WGS metagenome assembly OLSE01 (sample SAMEA3136764, study PRJEB25190) | human gut metagenome | biome: human gut; feature: human-associated habitat; material: faeces | place: Austria | collected 2013
TTTCGCCCGACATAATCTTCTGGTGCATTTCTTCACTGTTATTAATCCCGATGATCACTGGAAGTTTCAGATTTTTTTCTTTGTAATAATCATACACCCCAAGTGCCATATCATCGTTATTGCAGATAACAGCTTCTACGTTCTGTACTGCCTCGTCATCTAATGCCGCAAACTTTTCATAAGCCAGCTCTCTCTTCCATTCAGCCAGGATATTTCCCTTCTGATTCAACGGAAGTTCTGCACCCGTTTCCAGGAATCCGCTTGTTCTGCGGATTGCATCAAAATGTGATTCTTCTCCTTCTACCAGTACATAATCCAGCATTCCATTTCCATTCCAGTCGAGTATTCTGCTTTGTTTTTTCCAGCGATCTTTCAACAGTTCCCCCTGCATCACACCGGCCGCTCTGGCATCCGTTCCTACATACCAGACATTTTTCGATATTTTCAAGTCCTTTTCATCAATCTCCCTGTTAAATAAGATGACTGGTATGTCTGCATCTTTGGCGTCAGTCAGTACACTTGCCGCCGATGCCGGTTCTACAAGATTTACAAGCATCACATCGTAATCCTGAGCATACATCTCCTGCAGCTGTTTTTCCTGACGGCTGCCGATCCCTTCTGCATCATAGATTTCATAAGATACTTTTTTCCCAAGTATTCTCATCTGTCCTATCTTATCTTCCAGTTCTCTGATATAACTTTCCATAAATGTATCGCTACGGTCATATACTGCAATTCCGACATATATATACCGGTCTTCTTTTTGCGGCAGTTTCCATGCGATCACAAGTCCGGTCAGAAGAAGGAGCAAAACGATCAGTATGAGGGTGTATTTATCTATCTTGCATTTTTTACCGTGTTTCATCTTCCGATTACCTTGAAAGCAGCGCATCATATTCACCGCTTTCCATCCTTTCTTTATCCAGTCTTACCGGCTTCAGACAAATATTCTTCATATCTTTTGTCTTTCCTTTCTTTTCTAACATCTGCATGCTTTCATAGCCAAGTCTGTATGTATTTTCTACATAAATGAATGGTTTTTCCCCATTTCTCACCTGCTCCAGCACTGCATCTTCTACCGGCAGACGATATTGTTCTTTCTTACTTTTTAAAGTAGCTGCATAATACTTAAACTCACTCTGCATCGTATCTGTCACTGCCAGAAGATTATTTTTCTTATAACCGCCTTCCTTTTTCTCCAGATACATTTCCGGATATACAAGAAGGATCCCTTCAGAGCCATTCTCCATTTCTTCTTTCACAAGTTCATCAAACGCTTTTTCCGTCAGTCTGCTTTTATACCATACATCCAATTTCACATGGTCATCATAAGCCTGGTCCCGTATTCCATCCAACAGGCCATACAGCTCATTCTGACTGTCTTTCGGTAAGATCACCGTAATCCTCGTCTTTTCCTCTGTGTAATTCTGGCCTGCCATCATCTGCATGGATACAAATGCGATCAAAAGAAGTAAAAGGATCAGCAATATATGTTTTTTTCTACCTTGCATCATCGGTTTCCTCCATCTTTGGAATTGTAATGGTCGCTGTCGTTCCTTCATCCAGTTCGCTCGTGATGGTTACGCCATAATCCTCTCCGTAGATCAGCTGAATCCGTTCGTTTACATTCCGCACACCAATCCCCGATCCGCGTTTGCTCGAAATTACTTTGTTGTGCATGATATGATCTATGGTTTCCTGTGTCATTCCAGGTCCGTTATCTGCTACATCAATTCCAATATCTCCATCCCTATCATAGATCCGGATAGTAATCTCTCCGTCCTCATACATTCCCTCCATGCCATGATAAATCGCATTTTCAAGCAGCGGCTGAATGGACAATTTCGGACACAAGTATTTTAACAATGCCGGATCTGCCTCTATCTGAAATTCAAATTTATCCTTAAATCGGATATTCTGAATTGCGAGATAACTGGATGCATGTTCCAATTCTTTCTCCAACGGAATCATATCTTTTCCCTGACTTAGAGAGATACGGAAAAACTTTGCAAGCAGAGATACCATCTTTCCTGCCCCTTCATATTCCTCACTTCGTATCATCCAGATGATCGAGTCCAATGTGTTATACAGAAAATGTGGATTAATCTGAGACTGCAACAACTTCTTCTCCATCTGCTGACGCTCGCGTTCGTTTCTTCGGATTTCTTCCATCTGTTCCTGCAGCTTATCTGCCATGATATTAAAATGTGCGCTGAGATTTTTCAGTTCTCCGATTCCCTCTTCTTTTGCCTTAATATCATAATTGCCTTTTCCAAATTCCTGCATCGTCTGAAGCAGACGATAAACCGGATCCGTAAAGCTTCTAAAAAGTAAAATATCCAGGAAAATTAATATCACGCCAACCAGCAGCAGAGTAAACCATGCAACATAGTGCAGATTATAACTTTCAAAATCCAGACTGGACATCGAGTTTACGAGTACCACATTCCATCCGGTATATCCAATCTGCTGGCGCTCAATCAGCCATTTTCCTCCGCTCTTCTCTTCTATTTTATAATTCTTGCAGGCCATTGCCTCTTTCACCGTTTTTTCCTGATACATTCCCGAAGCGATCTCTTTTTCAAATGGATGATACAGTAATCGCCGGTTTGTATCCAGAAGGTAACAGTATGCCGATTTTTGACTCTTATAATGCAGCAATACCTCATCTATCGAATCCGTATAATACTCCAGAAGCAGTACTCCGGACTTCATATTGCCATTTTCCACATATTCTATGTAACGGCTGATTTCATAAACGTATCTTGCCTTGTCCGGTTGTACCAGTTTCTTCTCTCCGTAATGAATCGTCTCTATATTCTTTTGTGCATTTTGAAACCAGTCTTCCTGTTTTACCTCTGCTTTATTCCTGTCCGGTAATTTTTCCGAATGCCACAGACTGCTTCCATCTGCATCGTAAATTGCAGCGCTATAAAGCACCTCTGATTCCCGCACCATACGTTGTTCCATTTCTCTTTGAAACATTTCTGTTGCCGTATCATAGGTCCGGATATCCTGATAATAAATCGAGTTGATCAGTTCATTGATATTCTCTATCTCCGCTTCTAAATCCTGGGACAGCGTTTTTTTCTGTTTTGATACTTTCTCAATAGTATCTCTTTGGAAATATCCCGAAAAATAATGCGAAAACAAAAACATACAGCTTATAATACAGACCGCAATGGAAACAGACATCACGAACGGGAACACAATGCGGATACTTACTTTTTTATCCTTCATCCGCATCTCCCCCCTGTTTTCTGTATTTTACCGGAGACATTCCACAATTTTTCTTAAATACATAGCTGAAATAATTCGGCTCCGGATATCCCACCATATTTCCGATCACCTGACTCTTATAATCTGTCTGTAAAAGCAGTTTTTTCGCCTCTTCCATCCGACGTCCGGTCAGATAGTTCACAAATGTTCCACCTGTTTCCTGTTTGAAGATTTTCGAAAAATACGATGAACTGACATGAAGCTCCCCACACACGGTCTCTACACTTAAGTCAGGATCCGGAAACCTCTCTTCTACGATCTTGCGCGCATGTTCCGCCAGGATGACATTATTATCAATCTGTTTTTTCTGAATCAGCGACCGGATCAGTTCACAGTAATTGACCAGCCAGTGATCCAGCTCTTCCCCTGTACTTAACGAGAGAATCTTCACTGCCATTTTCTTCGTTCCTGCAAATTCCATATCCGACGTGATCTGATATTTTTTGTAAAATCTGGAGAATGAAAATGAAATTTCCAGGATCAGAACCTGATATTCGTTTAACGAATACTGTCTCCTATGAAGCCATGCAAGCAGACTTTCCACCTGACTTTTTAACTCTTCTTCCGTATAATGTGTGATATTTTTCCCTATATTCTCTACTTTTGTATTCCAGTCTTCTTTGACATCCTGCACCGGCATGATGTCATTATAATACGTATAACTTTCTTCTACCGTTACCAGATTGTAATCCAGTGCCTCAAGCGCCTGCTCATACAATGACGGCATATCCTCAATTCCTTCCCTGCTGACACTGATTCCGCAGGAAATCCGGCTTTGGAAAATACGTTCGATCAAAACAACCGCTTCATCAACCGTTCTTGTGATTCTTCCGACATCATGTTTTTTATTACTGCCCAGAATGAATATCTCATTATCGCTCATACCAAATTCGTATACACGTGCGATCTTTTCCAATGCCTCTTTTATGGTCTGCTTCACTGCCAGTTCGCTCAGTACATCCTTTTCATCCCCTCTGCCCACTTTCATGGCAACAACCGAATATACTGCATCTGTAAATTCCAGCTTCAGATTATCAATCTGACTTTGCAACTCATTTTTATTCATTTTTTCTGTTACCAGGCGAGTAAAAAACTGTTGCCGCAAAAGCGGAAGGCTCTCCATATAGGCATGTTCCAACCGGGCACGGTTCATTTTTTCATTGTATTCTTTATCGAGTTCTTCGTGCATCTTCATAAGAAGATTCTGCATCTCCTCATAGTTGATGGGTTTCATAATATATTCCGATACCCCATAACTGATTGCGAGTCTTGCATATTCAAAATCATCCCATCCGGAGAATAAGATTACTTTCGTGTTCATATAATCCTCATGAATATGCTTTGCCAGTTCCAGTCCATCCATAAATGGCATCTTAATATCACTGATCACCAGATCCGGATACACCTCTTCCATCAGTTCCAATGCTTCTTTCCCATTCTGTGCCACTCCGGCCACACGAAATCCAAGTTTTTCCCATTCAATTCCTTTTTTCATTCCATACAGGATCTGCTGTTCATCGTCTGCCAGAATAATACTAAATATCCTCACGGTTCCTCTCCATTTTCCAACTTATTTTTCATGTCTTTCTTCTGTTTCTTCTCAATCAATGTATTTATTTACTGTTGCTTTTGTAACCTGTTAAGTATTCTTAGATTATATAATGTACCTGCGTATACAGCAATAAGGCAAGCCGATTTTAATTCAAAATCCAGCTTGCCTTATGATTATGTATTTCGCCTTTTATGCTTCCTCTCCGGAGCCATTAATCTTAGCCACTACTTTTTTCATAAATTCATCGCTTAATTTATATTTGTTCTTATATACGATGTATGCCAGAATGACTCCGATTGTCGGTACGATACACATCAGTACACGGATAGAATTCTGTGTTGCCAGCGACTGTACTGCATTCGGTACATATCCGGTAAGTTCCAGTACAAATCCGATTGCCAATGAAGTAAATGCTGCGGTCAGTTTTACGATCAGTGTCTGTAAAGAGAATACCACTCCTTCATTTCTCGTTCCAAGAACATACTCACCATAATCAACAACATCTGCAAGGAATACAGTCGCACATCCAAGTTCCAGACCGGTTCCTGTCTTAACGATCACACCTGCAACTGCTGTCAGCGCAATGTTATTCGGGCATGCAATACCAACGATCAGTAATAAGATCAACCCGATTGGCGGGAGTACACATGCCATCAGGAACGCTTTCTTTCTGGATAACACCTTTGTTACCTTCGGAAAGATCAGAAGTCCGACTACTTCTGCAACCGATGCACTGATCATAAATGCAGATAACATTCCCGCATTATTACATACATAACTGAAGTAATAAGTTGCAACTCCCATGATTGCCTGAATTGCCACGTTATATAAAAGAATCAGTAATACTGCCCATCTTAACTGATCATTCTTCTTAATGACAGTAAAGAGGTCTTTGAATTTCATCTTGTCCTTTTCCTCAACATCATGCTGGATCTTCGGCAGATTGATCACACATACAGCCATTGTAAAAATAAATGTTGCTGCAATGATCAGTGCAAATCTGTGATATCCTGTGTAATCACCACCAAGTCCTTTAATAATCTGCACACCGAAGCCTGCAATGATCAGTGACTGTCCGATACTTGCAAAAATTCTTGGCAATACCGATACTTTTTCACGTTCCTGTGGATCAGAAGTCAGATTCGGAATCACTGACCAGTATGGAATATCCATGATGGTATAAGTCATTCCCCATAAAATATATACAACCGTCGCAAAGACGCAAAGCTTCACACCTGTCAGATGAAAATCTGTAAATACAGTTACAAATACGAACGCATTGATCAGCGTTCCGATTGCAAGCCACGGAACAAACTTTCCAAAACGGCTTCTCGTATTATCCACGATCATTCCCATGAACAGATCATTGAACGCATCCCAGATCTTCGCCACGAAGAACATCGTTCCAATAAACGCCGGTGCAACTTTAATGATATCTGTAAAATAGATCATCGAAAATGTTGCGATCATTCCATAAATCAAATCCTTACCCAATGCCCCAAATGCAAATGTATACTTTACTCTTCCGGGAATCTTTCCCTGGTATACTACACTGCTCTTACTGTTATTTCCCATTTCTCTTTACTCCTTCTTACATTTTTCTGCACAGCTCTTTAGCATGAATAAAGTTTAACATTTGGGAATGCATATGAACATTTGATATTCTATTCAAAAAATATGAATTTCTATTTGGTATCTACCGAACCTGCCACCGGCAACTTCTCTTGCATACTTTGATATCTACAGGACCTTCCACTGGCAGCTCCTTACGAATACATGGCAATAAAAACAGGGCAGCCTGCGAAAAGACTGCCCTGCATATAAATTGTATTTCCAATTTATTAAAAATTTCTATTTTTCATATCCGTTTGGATTCTGTGACTGCCATCTCCATGTATCGGCACACATCTCATCCAGCCCTTTTTCAGCCTTCCAGCCAAGCACTCTTGCTGCCTTGGCAGGATCTGCATAACACATCGCGATATCTCCGGCTCTTCTTGGTTTGATCTCATATGGAATCTCTTTTCCACATGCTTTTCCGAATGCTTTTACCATATCAAGCACGGAATATCCAACGCCCGTTCCAAGATTGATCACATCAAGTCCAGGATTGCTGAAGATATAGTTAATTGCTTTTACGTGCCCCTTTGCAAGGTCTACTACATGAATATAGTCACGCACTCCGGTTCCGTCCGGTGTGTCATAGTCATCTCCGAATACGCCGAGTTTTTCAAGCTTTCCTACTGCCACCTGTGAAATATATGGCATCAGGTTGTTCGGGATTCCCTTCGGATCCTCTCCGATACGTCCACTTTCATGTGCTCCTACCGGGTTGAAATAGCGAAGAAGAATAACATTCATATCTGGATTGGCCTTCTGTACATCCGTCATGATCTGTTCCATCATGGATTTTGTCCATCCGTAAGGATTCGTGCACTGTCCCTTCGGGCACTCCTCTGTAATCGGCATCTCCTCCGGACTTCCGTATACAGTTGCAGATGAACTGAATACGATATTCTTAACACCTGTCTGTTTCATAACATCCATAAGTGTCAAGGTTCCTGTTATATTATTACGGTAATACTCTAATGGCTTCTGTACAGATTCTCCGACTGCCTTCAATGCTGCACAGTGAATCACCGCATCTACACCCTCTTTTTCCATCATTGCTTTCAATGCAGTTTCATCCATTACATCTCCTTCATAAAATGTAATGTGCTTTCCAGAAAGCTCTTCTACTCTCTTTAGAGATTCTTTTGATGAATTGCACAGATTGTCATATACAACAACTTCATATCCTTCATTCAAAAGTTCCAGTGCTGTGTGACTTCCGATATAACCGGCTCCTCCGGTAATTAATATTGTCTTTGCCATTACGATACCTCCTATTTTTATCTTTACTGCATATATCATTATAGAAATCTGTAATTTTCCTGTACATACAAAAAGCTCTACAAAATATACACTTTTTTCTTCTGAACATATCGTAATTTTAATTATATTTATTTTTCCTTTTCCAAAATCTTCTGCATCTTTCCCTTGATTCTCTGAAGTGCATTATCAATCGTCTTTGGACTCCGGTCCAGAAGCTTTGCGATCGTCTTATAATCCGTTCCCATCAGATGAAGATACAGAACTCTGCGCTCCAGTTCACTTAATTCTTTTTCCAGACGTTCTTCCAACGTCTTCGCACGTTCCTGACTGACAAGCAGTTCTTCCGGATTTGTCTCATGTCCGGATTCCATCGTATCGATCAGAGAACCTTCGCCATCTTCCCTTTCATACAAAGAAATATAACTATTAAGCGGGCTATGTTTCTTTCTGTTCGAAGCTTCGATTGCCGAATAGAGCTGTCTCGTCACGCACAGTCTTGCAAAACTGAAGAAAGAAGCTTCCTGATCCACATCGTAGTCCTGAACTGCTTTAAAAAGTCCGATCATCCCCTCCTGGATCAGATCATCCGTCTCACCGCCGAGCAGATACATTGCATTGGCTTCTTTTCTGACCAGATTCTTATATTTTTCCATCAGATAATCGATAATTCCCGTTTCTCCCATCCGGAGTCTGCGGATCAGTTCTTCATCTGTTAATTTTTTATACTCTGTCATACACTCCTCTGTCTCACAATCTCATATGCAAGGACGCCCGCTGCCACCGATGCATTCAGGGAATCGATATCCCCCTTCATCGGAATTCTTGCAGTAAAATCACAGGTGTCTTTTACCAGACGTCCCACACCTTCGCCTTCATTACCAATTACAAGTCCGATCGGTCCTTTCATATTGACATCATACATGACATCCCCGTCCATATCGGCACATACGAACCACAGACCTTTTTTCTTCAAATCTTCCATCGTCTTTACCAGATTTGTTACTTTTGCAACCGGCGTATAATTCAGGGCCCCTGCGGAAGTTCTTGCTACGGTTGCCGTCAGTCCGACTGCCCGTCTCTTTGGTATGATCACACCGTGTGCCCCTGCCTGGTTCGCAGTACGGATGATCGCACCGAGATTGTGCGGATCTTCGATATTATCCAGAATGATCAGAAACGGATCTTCTCCCTTTTCTTCTGCAAGCTTTAACATATCCTCTACCTCTGCATACTCATATGCAGCAACACTTGCGATCACTCCCTGGTGTTTACCGGTCTCCGACAACTGGTTCAGACGGTCTTTTTCCACGAAATTCAATATCGTGTCATGCTTTCTTGCCTCACGGATGATGGATCTCACCGCACCATCCTGACATCCATCCAGTACATACAGCTTGTCTACCGGTTTTCCGGAACGAAATGCTTCCATAACGGCATTTCTTCCTTCTATGATACTTTCATTTACTTTTTTATCCTGTACTTTTTTATTCTGTACATTCTTATCGTGACTCATGTTCGACACTCCTTATTATTCTTTGATACTGTCCAGACCTATTTTAACCAGTTCCAGCATTCTTTTCCATTCTTTTTTCAGATATAGATATCCAAGCAGAGCTTCAAATCCTGTCGCACGTCTGTAATCTGTGATCGACTGGTTCTTCGCCGGCGACACGCTCTTGGCATTGCGGCCTCTTTTATAGACAGCATGTTCTTCTTCTGTCAGATGTTCCTGCATCGTACGCATCATTTTCGACTGTGCGGATGCCTGGACATAAGAGCTGGTCTTCTGGTGCAGCTTCTGTACCTGACGGTTTCCTTCATTGATCACCAGGGATTTAATGATCAGATCATAAATGCAGTCTCCGATATATGCCAAAGTAAGAGGTGAATATTCTTTAATATCCACCTCTTTCATCTGGAAAATCTCCTGCATATAAGTGTCAAATCCCCACTCTACGCTCTTTTCCATTGTACTCCTTCTCTGGTATCCTTTAAGATGATACCCTTCTCTAACAGTTCATCACGGATTGCATCGGCTCTTGCAAAGTCTTTAGCCTTACGTGCTGCCTGACGCTCCTCGATCAGTTTCTCGATGTCTTCGTCCAGGATCTCTTCTTTCTTATCTACGATCAGTCCCAAAACTCCTGTTAACTTCACAAGCAAATCGAATAATTTCTGAAGATATTCTTTGGAACTTTCTGCACCGGCCGTTGTATTGATATATTTTACAAGATCAAAGATTGCCGCTACAGCATCTGCTGTATTAAAGTCATCATCCATTGCTTTTTCAAATCCTGCAACGAACTCTTCTGTTTTTGCATAGTTTTCTGCTTCTGCATCTGTGATTGCTTCTGCTTTTGCATTTCCCATAAGGAACTTCAGATTATCTGCTGCATTTACGATACGCTCCAGACCATTCTTGGATGCTTCCATCAGATCTGCACTGAAGTTCAGCGGGCTTCTGTAATGTGCGCTCAGCATGAAGAAACGAA
>OLSE01002549.1_pt1 | contig 10188 bp, 6 predicted proteins | sample 1673191 | NCBI WGS metagenome assembly OLSE01 (sample SAMEA3136764, study PRJEB25190) | human gut metagenome | biome: human gut; feature: human-associated habitat; material: faeces | place: Austria | collected 2013
TCTATTCTGCCGGAACAGAAACAAAATCACAAATCAATCAGGACTCCCTCCGGGGCGGCCTGATAGTCCAGGGAGAACTCGTAGTCGCCCTGATAGAGCTTGACGGTCACGGCGTTGTTGCCCGCGCCGATAAGGTTCTGCTTAATCTGTTCGTTTGTGCCCATGATGGTGGAGGAAATGGCGATGATGGACGCGATGCCGATAATCACGCCCAGCATGGTCAGCGCACTGCGCAGCTTGTGGCTCCAGATCCCGTCAAAGGCCATGCGAAAATGCTCCGTCATCCGCCGTATCCCCCTTTCACCGCAATGTCCGCGTCCGCGCCGTCCGGCATCCGGACCGGCGCGCCCTCCAGCTTTTCCTTGCTGTAGGGGAACGCGATATAGTCCTCAAGCGTCAGGTTCGGAGACAGAATCTCAATATAGTTGTACATGGTCCGGCCCGTCGCGACCCGCTCCCGGACGAGCACGCCGTCGCGCGCGGCCATGACGTAGCTTTCGCCGTCCTGCTCGCGTACATAGGCGCAGTCCAGAAACAGGCTGCCGCCGTTCATGCCGTCCGTAATCATGCTCAGCTCCACACCCTCCCAGTTTTTGAGCTGGACGTCCGGGTCCTCCACGCGCACTGTGACGATGTACCCGGAGCTGTTCCCGTTGCCGCCGTCGTAGTATCCGGATACGGGAATATCGCCGATCTCGCTGACGCGGCCGGTGCAGCTCACGCCCGTTTCATAGGAGAACACGTTCATCATGCTGCCCACGGCGAGCTTTTCCAGGCTGAGCTCGCCGATGACGGCCCGGATCACATACCCGGACCCGCCCGCGATGTCGAGCAAAACTTCGCCGTCCGCCAGCACAGCGGGGTCGCCCACGGTCCCCACCACGCCCGATACGGTGCTTTTCAGCACGCCGTCCGCGCCCTGGCTCTCCAGCTTTTTCACGTCCACCTGCGCCTGCATGAGCGCCAGCTCGTCGCTGCGCACCTGCTGCTGCAGCGCCAGGATCTGCTGCGCGATCTCTTCCGCCGTCAGGCCCGGTTCCGGCTCGGGTTCCGGTTCCGGTTCCGGCTCCGGCTCGGGTTCCGGCGCGGGCAGTTCCAGCGCATAGGAAAACCGGCCGTCGGGTTCAAATACCATGTCGTATGCGTGGACAAGCGCGCCGTCGGCCGCATTCCCCGCGCGCGCTTCCAGCCGCGCGTAGACGGCCGCGTTCTCCTGCGCGGCGCGGCCGGACAGGAGCATAATAAACTCCGAAGTGATGGTGCTGCCCGATGGGCAGAGGTACAGGAGCGGGTCGCCCTTCCTGCCCGTGCCCGCATAGGGCGCGGCGTCCGCGCCGACGACTTCCGGCGGCACGGGCTCAGGTTCCGGCACGGGCTCCGGCTCGGGTTCGGGCTCCGGCGCGGGTGCCGGCTCGTAAGGCTTTGTGTTCTGCAGGATCTGTATCTGCTGCTTTGCCTGTTTTATCCCGAGCTCCAGTCTGCTCAGCTCCAGTTTTTTCAGGCGGAGCTGTATGCTGTTCATGGTCACGTCGTACGCAAGCAGGGGGTCGCCCACCTCGACGCTGTCGCCGGGCGAGACGTAAATCCGCTCTATTTTCTGGTCGCTGCGGTATTTCACCTGCTGGCTGCGCTCGGTGGCGACCGTACCGTAGGCGTTCAGCCCGTCCGGCGTCCCGCCGAGCTGCAGGTTGGCGACGGCGACCACCTCGACCGGGTCGCGGCTGCGGCCCAGGAACACGGCCGCGATAATCCCGCACACAAGCGCGGCGGCAGCGGCTGCGGCAAGAATGATTTTTGTCCTCTTTTTCATACGGGCGCACCTCCCCGCAGCAAGCCGTCGCGAATATGGTAAATTCTGTTCGTGCGGTCGGCGACCTCCTGCTCGTGGGTGATGACGATGATCGTATCCCCCTCGCTGTGGAGCTGGTCGAAAATATCCATCACCTGCGCGCCCGCCGCCGTGTCGAGCGCGCCGGTCGGCTCGTCGGCAAGCAGCAGCTTCGGCTTTGTGCAGATGGCGCGCGCGATGGCGACGCGCTGGCACTGGCCGCCGGACAGCTGCGTCGGCTTGAAATCCATCCGGTCGGCAAGGCCCACCCGCTCCAGCGCCTCGGCCGCCCGCTCCCTGCGCTCCCTGCGCCCCACGCCCCCGTAGATAAGCGGCAGCATGACGTTGTCAAGCGCCGATTTGCGCGGGAGCAGGTGAAACGTCTGGAATACAAAGCCGATGCTCTGGTTTCGTATGCGGGCCGTCTCCGCGTCGGGCAGGTTCGTATTGTCCCTGCCCTCAAGCAGGTATTCGCCGCTCGTCGGCGTATCCAGAAGCCCCAGAATATTCATAAGCGTCGTCTTGCCGGAGCCGGAGGGGCCCATGATGGCGAGGTACTCGCCCTGTTCCACCTGCATGTTTATATCCCGGAGCACGGGGACGGCCGCCTTCCCCTGCCGGTACTCCTTGCAGACCGCTTTCAGTTCTATCAGCATGCGTTCACCCCTCCGTAGCGGCGTGCGGCAGGCCCGCGCCGTCCGCAGGGACAGTCGCCGTGCCGCCGTCCAGACCGCCATACACTATGCCGTCGTCCACCGTGCCGCCGCCCATTTCGTCGTACGCTTCGCCGCCCTCCGCCATGCCGCCGTCCATTTCACCGCCCGGCAGGTCGGGCTGCTCAGGCGCCTGCGGCTGCTGCTCGGAGGGCTTTACAGTCGCAGCGCCCGCCTGTATCCCCTCGGCCGGGAATGCGATAAAGTCCTCGGCCGTAAGGCCGTCCGTCACTTCGTGCGTGTCCATGCCCTCGTCATAGCCGCCCAGCGCAATGCTGCGCTTTTCCAGCCGGCCCCTGCCGTTGTCGGCATAGACGAAAGCCTCTTCGTCCTCCCGGACGATGTAGTAGGAGGGAATCCATATCCCGTCCTTTGCCTGGGACTGGCCCATGTCCGGCTCTATATACACATGCTGGCCCATCATCAGCCCGCCGCTGTCCTCCAGGGTTATGTAGAAAGGGTATTTGGACGCGGTCTGGCCGCTGTCCATCCCGCCGTAGTATACGCCGCCGCCCGTATTCGTCTCGGGCTGCTCCGTATTGATGGATTCAAGCGTGCCCCGCCATATCTGCGTTTCGTCGGTCCGGGAACGTACGATCACCGGCATGCCGGGCGCAAGCAGGCTGACCGTCTGCTCGCTCACCGTGCCCTTGACCCGGTAGTCCTGGCTGGACATGAGCGTCATGAAGGCGGTCTCCTGCATGCTCGGGTCCATATAGACGTCCTCTCCGCCCGGCTGTCCGCCGCCCGTCGTGTCAATGGAGCGCACGACGCCGTCTATGCCGGACTTTACGACGTTGTCGGATATGGCGGCTTCGGCCTTATCCCCCTCGAGCTGTTTTTTGTCCCGGTCGTAAGCCGCCTGTTCCACCTGCAGTTCCATCGTCTGAATCTGCAGCGTCAGCTCCAGGCGCTCGTCGCCGCCCGCGCCGGAGAGCTGGTTTTTCAGGTCGGCAATCTGCTCCTTTTGGGTTTTTATATTGTTCTCAATGCCCGCAAGGTCAATTTTCAGCTGTTCGTACGTGAGCTTCAGGCTCTCCACGTCGTAGGAAAACAGCGCGTCCCCGGCCTTGACCTCGTCGCCTACCTCGACGAAAATTTCGCCGAGCGTTTTTTCCTGGTCCAGATTCAGGCGCACGATCTCCTGCGCCTCCACCACGCCGCCGTAGCGGCTGAACAGGCCTGAACCGCTGCCGAGTCCGGCGATATCGCCCACGTTTTCCACGTATACGGACTCACCTGCTCCGCTGCCGCCGCCGAAAATCAGCCATGCGGCGATCCCCCCGCCAACGACGAGAACCGCCGCGATGCAGGCGGCGAGGATCGTTTTTTTCTTCTTACTCATAGCCCGAAACCCCTTTTCAAACTTGTTGTCCTCCGTATTAGACGGTACGCGCGCGCGTTTGTTCCCGGCCGTCCCGCCTGCGGGTAGGGCGGAAACGCCTCTGCCCTATATATAAGCAGGGGAATCCCTACTTTTTATAAATAATGGAAAAAAGGTAAGTCCGGCCGCGGGATTGTGAAGCCGGACCACAGGCCGCGCCGCGCGCAGAGGAGCGGGGTCGCGCAGTTTGGCCGGGCGCGGCTGTGCGGATGGATCCGTGCGCCGCGCTCGGCCAATATGCTCCGGTCAGCGTGAAATGGGGTTTTGCCGTATAGCGGATAAAAAACGCAGGCCCGTTGTCCAGCGGGCCTGCGCGATACGGAGAAAGACGATGCCTCAAATGATTTCGCCGGTCAGATGAGGACATGCTGTTTACCGGTCTATGTCCAGAACATTAAGATTGTAAGCGCCGTCATGTGTCGCCAATTCCGACAGATCGCCCATATATGGGCTTACCATATTGTCTGGATAATACCGAGTATCTATGACCTTATAAAGACTGTAATCGTATTCATAATGCGGTTTGCTGTTTTCGTCATATACCACGTCAAAATTCGGATCATTATACTGATAAGCAATTTGCAGGATGCCGTCATCCAGGAGGAGAAGAGTAGTAAACAGCGGATCTTCTATATACCACACGTCCTGCCCTTTTGCGTGCGTGTGCTCTACGCCGGCCAACCAATATTCCGCAACGGCGTTTTTATCAAAATAGACTTTGTGGTCGATTTGCGCGACCTTGTCGATCGAGTCTCCCGGTTTTATGTCCGCAAACTCGGAGTACGAATGGCGCTCCTCCGCGTAAATCGCCCCGTATAGATATACGTCCGTCAGATCCTCCGTCAGGTAGCTGCCGGTTTCAGAATCCCGCAGGCGGTCAAAAAAGAAATACGCGTAGCCGCCCCCGTCCACCCTGCACACGGTATAGTAGCTGCTTTCTCCGGTCCTGCGGAGAAAGGTCACTGGTATATACTGAAGCGTCTGGGTTTCCCCCCACAGATCCCGCAGTGCCGGCGCGTTTTTTTCGGTGGCCCAGGAAGCGCTGAGCAGATTTTCCAGGATAATGACCTGCGTCCCGGAAATGGAGACTATCATATCCTTAAGCGGCGTTTCGTTGGTGATCACCGGCATGGTGTACTTTCCGGAAACTAAGATGTGGTCCACCGGGGTGAATTCCCTTGTTACCGGCTCGTGTCCGGCCGCCGGGTCGAATGCGGCGGAATGAAAGTCCCACATATCGGGCAGAGGCCCCTCCGTCTCCTCCCAGCGCTGCGCACCCTCGATCAGCGCCGCTTCACCGGAGGCGGCCGGCGTGCTCCCTGCGCTCTCGGACGACGCCGCTGAACCGACCGACACGCTGTCCGCGCTCCCGGACGGCGCTGCGCCGCTGCAGGCGGCGAGGAATAGGAGCAGAACAAGGCTCAATAGCAACGATCTTTTCATGGCGTTCTCCTTACCGGTTTTTGGGATTTACCGCAAAATACATGGTCGTTGTGGTATTCTCTCCACTCAAAACATCCCGGCAGCGGCTGTTATTGTTGTCCGGGTCGCCTCTGTTGTGTTCGCTGTTCAAACTTTGTTTTCATAATATCAAATCCGTTTCTTTTTTGCAAGATTTTGATCCTTGCGCTGCCCTGCGGGGGAGTCCGGCTGCGCAGCAGTCAACCGGACGGGGATATCGCCCGGCAACCGCGCCGCGCGCAGAGGAGCGGGGTCGCGTCCGCGTCCCCGCTCCTGCATGATACGTCGTTCTTTTCCATTCCAATGGCCGGCAGGGGGCCCCCGCCTTCCGGAAAAACCAAGCGTCGCCATCCGTATTCGCGCCCGCGTGCGGCGCGGTCCTGTCTTTTTCACGTCCTATATACGCAGTACAGGAGGAAACGTACCGCCGGTCCGCCTCATGAGATAGGTGGGATGCGCCCGCCGCCTGCGCGGCTGTTCTGGGAACGGCTCCGGGCGGGCCGCGCCGTCCCGGAGGGGCGCCGCGGCGGAGGATGCGTCATGCCGCACCGCGCCGCCGGCTCCCGGCTACTCATATCCTATGTGCCCCGCGGCGGAACCGGCCCGCACCGCGCAAATCCGCTCCTGCGCGGACGCAGCGCGCAGAGTTCACCCGCCGCGCGGCGCTTTTCCTCCGCGGGACCGGGACCCGGACGGACCGCGCGGCGCGCCGCTGTAAAAAAACGCTTTTTTCCAGCGTGTCCGCCGTTCCAAAAAGCCGTCCCGGCGGTATAATAGTATAGTGGCCAAAAAAATTAACATATCTTTTAAAACTTGCTTATACTTCAAAAATTTTAAGTATTATACTATAAAAAAACATCAGTGCGCACTGCGCAAACAGAGAGAAATATACAGAAACAGAGAACAGGGAGTAGAAAACATTGCGTTTGGGAATTGACGTGGGTTCCACCACCGTGAAAACGGTGGTGCTGGACGACCAGTACAATGTGGTACATACGGAGTACCGGCGGCATTACAGCAAGGTCGCCGATACCCTGGCCGACATGCTCGCGCGCATACGCGAGCTGTTCCCGGATATGGACGGGGCGGACGTTGCCCTCAGCGGCAGCGCGGGGCTGGGCCTTGCCGAGCGCGCGGGGCTGCCCTTTGTGCAGGAGGTGCACGCCACCCGGCTTGCGGCCGAGCGTTTCACGCCCGGCGTGGACGTAGTGATCGAGCTGGGCGGGGAGGACGCCAAGCTCCTCTTTCTCAGCGGGCTGTACGACGCGCGCATGAACGGAAGCTGCGCCGGCGGCACGGGCGCGTTCATCGACCAGATGGCGACCCTGCTCAAAATCAGCGTCGGGGAGCTCAACGAACGGGCGAAAAACCACCGCAAGGTGTACGCCATCGCCAGCCGCTGCGGCGTGTTCGCCAAGACCGACGTGCAGCCCCTGCTCAACCAGGGCGCTACGGTGGAGGACGTTTCCGCCTCCATTCTCTACTCCGTCGTCAACCAGACCATATCGGGGCTGGCGCAGGGTCGCAGGATCGAGGGGGCCGTCGTGTATCTGGGCGGCCCGCTCACCTTTATGAGCGAGCTGCGGCGCGCGTTCGACCATGTGCTGGGCCTGACCGGCACGCTGCCGGAGCACAGCCTGTATTTCGTTTCCATCGGCGCCGCGCTCTACGCCGGAGAACGCCTCGCCCTTTCCGAGCTGTGCGAGCGGATCAGCCGCGCGGGCCGCACGGCCGGCGCCTTTTCCCACACCGACCCCCTGTTCCGCGACGAGGCGGAATACGAGGCGTTCCGCGCCCGGCACAGCCGCGCGCGCGTGCCCGTACAGGAGCTGGAACTCTACCGCGGCCGCGCCCATCTCGGGATCGACGCGGGCTCGACCACTGTGAAAACCGCCCTCGTCAGCGAAAACGGCAGTCTGCTGCGCACCACCTACCACCAGGGCGGCGGAAACCCCGTTCCCATTGTCCGGCAGGATATACTGGACATTTACGAGGCCTGCCCCGACATTGAAATCGCAAGCGCGACCGTGACCGGCTACGGCGAACAGCTCATCAAGGAGGCGTTCAGGGCCGATTTCGGCGTCGTGGAAACGGTCGCCCACTTTACCGCGGCGCGCAGATTCAGCCCGGATGTGGACTTTATCATCGATATCGGCGGCCAGGACATGAAATGCTTCAAGGTGGAAAACGGCGCGATCAGCGACATTTTCCTCAACGAAGCCTGCTCCTCCGGCTGCGGCAGCTTTTTGCAGACCTTTGCCGAGACCCTCGGCGAGGATATCGCGGCGTTTTCCCGGCGCGGCCTGTTTGCCGACGCGCCGGTCGACCTGGGCAGCCGGTGCACCGTGTTCATGAACTCGAGCGTCAAGCAGGCGCAGAAGGACGGCGCGTCGATTGAAAACGTGTCGGCGGGCCTGGCCATCAGCGTTGTGAAAAACGCCATATACAAAGTAATCCGCGCCTCCGACCCCGCGGCGCTCGGCCGCAACATCGTCGTACAGGGCGGCACCTTCTACAACGACGCGGTGCTGCGCGCCTTTGAGCTGGAAATGGGCGCCGAAGTCGTCCGTCCGGATATCGCGGGGCTGATGGGCGCATACGGCGCGGCCCTCTACGGCCTGGAACGCCGGCGCGGCGTCTATATGCCAAGCTCCCTGCTGGGAGCGGACGCAGTGCGCGCGCTCACGCACACGGTCAAAACCGCCGGCTGCGGCCTGTGCACGAACAACTGCCTGCTCACCGTCAACACCTTCTCGGGCGGGCGCAAATACATCAGCGGCAACCGCTGCGAGCGGCCGCTGGCGCATGGCGGGAAAGCCGCGGCGGGCCTCGACCTGTACGAATACAAGCAGACCCTGCTCGAACGCTACCAGCCCGTGCCCGGGAAACGCGGCGTTGTCGGGCTGCCGCTGGCGCTCAATTTCTACGAGACGCTCCCGTTCTGGCACACCATCCTCACCCGGCTCGGCTACGAGGTGCGCGTCAGCCCCCGTTCGTCCCGGAAACTCTATTTCAAGGGGCAGGCGACCATTCCCAGCGACACCGTCTGCTACCCTGCGAAGCTCGCGCACGGGCACATCGCGGCCCTGCTCGAGGACCCGGAGATCGACACCATCTTCTACCCCTGCATGACCTATAACATCGAAGAAAAGCTCGGCGACAACCACTTCAACTGCCCGGTCGTCGCCTATTACCCCGAGGTCATACGCGCCAACTGCGAGGCGCTGCGCAAAAGGGCGCTGATTTTCGCCCACGTCGGCATACACCGCCCGCGCGATTTCAAGCGCAGGCTGTGGGCGCTGCTGCGGCAGTATGCGCCGGAGCTGACAAAGCGCGAAGTCGCCCGCGCCGTGGACGCGGGATATGCGGAATACGACGCGCACATGGCGCGCATCCGCGCGCGCGGCGCGGAGATCATCCGCCGCGCGCGGACGGAGGGACGGCAGATCGTCGTGCTCGCGGGCCGGCCCTACCACATCGACAATGAGATCAACCACGGCATCAACAAGCTCATTTCAGGATACGGCGCGGCCGTAATCAGCGAGGACAGCATCAGCCAGCTTACCCCGAAACGGCGCACGAACATCCTCAACCAGTGGACCTACCACGCCCGCCTGTTCTCCGCCGCGCGCTATATCTGCGACAAGCCCGACATGCAGCTCGTCCAGCTCGTCAGCTTCGGCTGCGGCCTGGACGCAGTGACGACCGACGAGGTGCGGGAGATCCTGCACCGCAGCGGCAAGCTTTACACCCAGATCAAAATCGACGAGATCGGCTGCCTGGGCGCGGTCAACATCCGCCTGCGCAGCATGTTCGCCGCGCTCGAGCAGGACGGCCCGGCCGCGCCGCAGCCGGCGGCGCCGCGCAGGCAGGAGACGGAGCAGGAAATGCTCCGGGGCGTCGTATGAGCCGGCGTGAAAAGCCCGCGCAGGACGGCGGGCAGGCCTATCCCCAGTTCACAAAACAGATGCGCGCCACGCACAAGCTGCTCGTTCCGCAGATGGCGCCCATCCACTTCGGCATGATTATCGACGTGCTGCGCCAAAAGGGATACGACGTGGAGATCCTGGAAAACGACGGTCCGAACGTCGTGCACGAGGGGCTGCAGTATGTACACAACGACGCGTGCTATCCGGCCCTGCTCGTCATCGGCCAGTTTATCGACGCGCTCCGCAGCGGCAGGTACGACCCCGACCGCGTCGTGCTCGTCATCTCCCAGACCGGCGGCGGCTGCCGCGCCTCCAATTACATACACCTGCTGCGCAAGGCGCTCACGCGGGCGGGCTTTGCGCAGGTTCCCGTCGTCAGCCTCAACACCAGCAACCTCGAGCGCAGCTCCGGCCTGCGCCTGACGCCGGATATCCTGATCAAGGCGGCCGCCGCCTGCTTCTTCGGCGACGAGCTGATGTGCCTGTACAACCAGGTGCGGCCCTACGAGCTCCATCCCGGCGACGCCGACCGGCTCGTCGCGCACTGGCAGGAACGGATCATACGCCACTTTTCGCGCGGCCGCGGCCGCGGCACGCGCCTGAAAAAGGTGTTCGGCGAAATCGCGCGGGACTTTGCCGAAATCCCGGTCAAGCGCACGCCCAAGTACAAGGTCGGCATTGTCGGCGAAATCTACGTCAAATACTCGCCCCTCGGCAACAACCGGCTGGAACAGTTCCTCATCGGCGAGGACTGTGAAATCAACATGCCGGGCCTGATGGGGTTTGTCCAGTACTGCATTGTCAACAACATTGAAATGGTGAACCTCTACGGCGGCAGCAGGCTCAAGCGCTGGGCGCTGCAGCGTGCGCTGA
>OLSE01002553.1_pt1 | contig 10170 bp, 12 predicted proteins | sample 1673191 | NCBI WGS metagenome assembly OLSE01 (sample SAMEA3136764, study PRJEB25190) | human gut metagenome | biome: human gut; feature: human-associated habitat; material: faeces | place: Austria | collected 2013
ACTGAAAAGGTCTGTCACCAACAAAGTCTGGCACCAATGCAGAAAGTCTGACCCCACTGAAATGACACCAACGAAGTCCAGCACCGTCTAATTATGACTGACCCCTCTGCAAAAGGTCTGTCACCAACGAAGTCTGGCACCAATGCAGAAAGTCTGACCCCTCTTCAAAAGGTCTGGCACCAATGCAGAAAGTCTGGCACCAATGAAGTGAAATGAAATTAAATTTAAAGAAGGTAGTTTCATTCAATTAGACGTTACAAGAAAAAAACTAGAAAAATATATGAGTTATGAAGAAGAGGATTTCAAGTTTATGAATCTAGAAGAAGATGAAAATAATGTAACAGAAAAACCACCAATGAAGTCTGGCACCAATGCAGAAAGTCTGACCCCTCTGCAAAAGGTCTGGAACCAACGAAGTCTGGCACTATTACAGAAAGTCTGACCCCACTGAAAATGTCTGGCACCAATGCAAGGAAATTAATGACTGACCCCACTGAAAAGGTCTGGCCCCAACGAAGTCTGGCACCATTGCAGAAAGTCTGACCCAAAAGACATAAGTGAGGATTATGAGATTATGCGAACCTGTGGCGCGTTAATTTCAGTGATTAGTGATTACCAATATAAAGTGTTACGCAATACATTAATTAACACAAAGCACGATAAATTTTCGTATTTGATTAAAGAAGTTAAAGTTAATAGCTTACACAAAGTTTTTCTTGATAGAGTAGATGGTGGGCGGTATAAGATTTGAACTTACGACCCCTACCGTGTCAAGGTAGTGCTCTCCCCCTGAGCTAACCGCCCGAATAAATATTCGCTTTGCGCGAGATGAAAATGCTTGAAAAGATGGTGTCGGAGGCGGGATTTGAACCCGCACACCCGAATATGTGGGCACTAGCACCTCAAGCTAGCGTGTCTGCCGTTCCACCACTCCGACAAATTCAAACATATGTAAAAGTGCGAAAACTATTCTACCAAAGATTGAAGAAAAAAGATGTTAAAAATCTAATTGCCTGATTGAATCATTCCTGTTGGGAAGAAAACCATCATCAGAATCAATGTGACGATAAATACAACGGCGCAAATGATAGTGATGCGATCAAGGTTCTTCTCAATAATGCTAGTGCCACTCTGTGAAGAGTACATAGATGAAGCAATAGCGTCAGAAATACCAGTCCCTTTGCCACTGTGCATCAAAATAAAAATAACTAGACCAGTCCCAGACAGGAACAACAAAACTAGCAAAATTATTGCAATAGGTGACATTTCACATCCTTAGTAAATCGCAACTAATGTGCATGAGTCATTACGACTCACGAGTTAGTTATTATAGCAAAACAATCAAGTTAGTGTTCAAAAGTTTTCTGTTTAGGCAGAAAGGTTGTTACCAGTCATCTCCGGCGGTACAGAAAGACCAGCTAGCGAGAGCATTGTCGGCGCAATGTCACAAAGAGCTCCAACATGACTCTCGTCAGTAAACTCCCTATTCTTCCCCGTGTAATCGCACAAAATTAGTGGGACGAGCCGGGTTGTGTGTGCAGTGTGTGGTTGACCATCTTCTGCAATCATCTGATCTGCATTGCCATGATCAGCTGTGACAAGCGCGAAGCCACCTTTCTTCTCGATGGCATCAGTGACTTTTCCAACTCCGTCATCAACAGCTTCAACTGCCTTAATAGCAGCATCTAAAACGCCTGTGTGCCCAACCATGTCGCAATTTGCGAAATTTACAATGTAAAAATCAGCAGAATCATTCTCAATCGCTTGAACAAGAGATTCAGTGACCTCCGGTTCGCTCATTTCAGGCTTTAAGTCATAAGTTGACACTTTAGGACTTGGAATGAGGATTCGATCTTCCCCAGGTTTTACTTCTTCAACTCCTCCATTGAAAAAGAATGTAACGTGAGCATACTTCTCAGTCTCTGCAATATGAATCTGTTTTAGCCCCGCATCGCTCACAACGTCGGAAAGGACATTCTCAGGAAATGATTTCGGAAAAGCGACAGGCAGAGGAAAAGTCTCGTCATATTGGGTTAAACAAACGAAGAACAAGTCTTGAACCTTTTCGCGATTAAAACCGCAAAATTCATCTAAAGCGATTGCTCTAGTGATTTCACGCGCACGGTCAGGTCTAAAATTGAAAAAAACACATGAATCACCTTTACGAATTCCTTTAGAGCAAAAGGCCGCAGGCTCCACAAATTCGTCAGTTATTCCCTCTTTATACGAATGTTCAACATATTCTAATGGGTTCAACTCTCGTGACAAATTCTCGCCCAAAACAACCGACCTGTAGGCAGAATTGACGCGCTCCCATCGATTGTCTCTATCCATTGCATAAAAGCGGCCACAAATCGAACCAAATTTAATGTTCACATTATCGTGTTCGAGTCTAACCTGCTCAAACTTTTCTAGAGTTTCAGTAACATATTTGGTACCCGAAGTTGGCGCAACATCGCGCCCGTCAAGAAAAGCATGAACACGAATTGTTTCTACTCCATGTGAGACTGCAGCATCTATGAGTGCAAACAAATGGTCGATTGAAGAATGAACGCCACCATCGCTCAATAATCCAAGTAGGTGAAGGCGACTATTCTTCTTTATACAGTTATCAAAAGCCTGCACAAGAACTTCATTTTTTGCAATTGAACCATCTCTACAAGCGTGGTTTATGCGAGTGAGCTCCTGCGGAACAAGACGACCTGCACCAATGTTTAGATGTCCAACCTCGCTATTTCCAATTTGCCCATCGGGCAAACCAACAGGTTCACCACTCGCAGCTAGTTGAGTGTGAGGACATGTCAAAAACAGACGATCCAAGTTGGGGGTGTTCGCGAGTGCAATCGCATTGCCCTCCTTTTCATCACGAAGACCGAAGCCATCCATGATGATTAAACACGCTGGCAAATTGAGTTTAGACTTATCTACTTTTGACATTCAACAGCAGCTTTCACTAAATTGACAAATGATGATGCTTTCAAAGAAGCACCGCCGATGAGACCGCCATCAATGTCAGGCTGCTCAAGCAAAGAATCAACATTTCCTTCGTTCATCGAACCGCCATAAAGCACTCTGATCTTTTCTGCCATTGCACCACCAAGGATGTTTGCAAGGCAACTTCTAATTGCGGCACACACTTCTTGAGCCTGTTCAGGAGTGGCTGTGCGACCAGTTCCAATTGCCCAAATTGGCTCATATGCAATCACCAGTTGGTCAGCATCAAAAATATCGATTCCAGCCAAAGCCGCCTCTACCTGTTTAGTTACATAATCAATGTAGTAACCAGATTCACGAACCGCCAATGATTCACCCACGCACAAAATCGGTGTCATTTTCTTGCCTTGATACTCCACCAAAGCACGAACTTTATCGTTAATCATCGCATTAGTTTCACCGAAAATTTCGCGACGCTCGCTGTGTCCAACAATGCAGAAATCGCATCCAGCATCAGAAATCATCTTTACAGAAATTTCGCCGGTGTAGGCGCCAGATGGTTCAAAATAGCAATTCTGTGCGCCAACATAGATGTCTCGCTTATCAAATTCCAAAACACCTTTGACTGCTTTCAAATCAACCGCCGGGGGACAAATAATCACATCGACAAATTCTGTGTAATCACGATAGAAATTGTTTGAAATCTCTTGAGTTAATACGACACCTTCGGCAACCGTGTTATTCATTTTCCAGTTGCCGGCAATAATTGGCTTTCTCATTATTTCCTCCTGTTGAGAAGTACTAGACAGACGTTTTTCTTAAAGAAATTACCTTTTTAGTCAAAGCGTTGTAAAGAATCAAAATAACGATTACAGTGACCTGAACAATCAAGCGAGAATGCATGAAGTCCGTCGTTCCCATAAACAATGCATAGCAAGTAGCGGCAATTTGAAGGCACATAGCAAGTGTACATAAAGAAACTATTGCGGTTGCAAGACGGCTTCTTTTTCCTCCATTTGAAACAATAATTCCCTTTAAACCGACAAACACCAACAACAAAAAAACTAAAATTGCAACACCCACAGTAGAGTTTACTGTCGTTGAAGCAAGTGAAGGTGCCATGCCAGTGATGTTTACAAGTGTTTCATAGGAATAGGCACCATTTGGAAGAGCGACTGATGCGATAGCGCCGATTAAGTCAAAAATTGCCAATACAATGATAATTACAGACGTGCTCTTAAGGTCACGTTTCGCTTTGTCCATAAATAAACCTTTTCTTTATTTATAAAGTGAGTTCATAATAGCACATGGGCAATTGGCATGTTATCTTTATAGAAGCGATTTAGGAGGACTAATGGAGCTTGCAAGATATTCAAATTTTCTTCCGCAAAACAACCCTCACGTGCACAAATATTCTCGTGGTAGAGTTGCTGTAATTGGAGGGAGCGGAAAATATCCAGGAGCTGTGATGCTTGCAAGCAAAGCTGTTGCGCGTGCTGGCGCAGGCTATGTCACTGCCTTTGTGCCAATTTGCATAAGAACCATTTTTCAAAGTTCTCTTCCTGAAATTGTTTCAGTGCCAATCCCAAACAACACTGAATCCTTCATTGAGAAAAATGCGTTCGAATGCATTTCGCTGGAAAAACAGCACTGTGTTTTATATGGCCCTGGTGTTGGCTCTGGCAAAACACAAACAAAACTTTTAAAGAAGTTGATCAACGCAGACACACCTCTGGTCGTGGATGCCGACATGATTGAAGCACTTGCGTCGCTCGAAGACATCAATGGGGCCAAATCGGTCTACGGCCGAACAACTCCACTCATAATCACTCCGCACCATGGAGAGCTTAAAAAATGGTTGCGCGATAATCGCGAAGACGACTACAACAAATTAGATCCCTCACTAATTGCTTTTCGAGTACAAGGAAAACTCAAGGCAGCCGAAGCTAACAATGTTGTCGTTGTCGCGAAAGGTGAAAAAACGCAGGTTATCACTTCAACCAGCGTCTTGAATCCAGCTGGAGGAACAGACACTCTTGCAACTGCTGGCACAGGTGACGTTTTAGCGGGAACAATAGCAGGTCTCATTGCTCAATCACGCCCAACAAGCGTCAGTGAAACCGCTAACGTTTGCGCTGCAGCTGTTGAAGCACACGCGCTTGCAGGAGAAATTGCGAGCAAACAATTTGGTCGACGTGGTGCTATGGCAAACAATGTTTGCGACTGCATTGGTCTTGCAATCGACCAGTTGCACGGAAAAGAAGAGTAAATAGGATGCACCTAAAACGCGTACCTAGACTATTAGGCTATGCAAAATTAGAAGAAAAGCTAAAAAACGTCCTCGGTTTGCGGAATGCATAAAATTCTTACTTCAAATCTGCGTGTAACACGTAACCAAAGCAAACTTTCTTTGACGAGGCAAAACTTTTTATCTAACCAAACTTTTAATTCCTAAGAGTCAAATCAACTGACGCACAAAACACAAAATGTAAGCAAAAATTCCCATTCCTGCAAGACAAAAGATGTCCACCTTCATGGTTTTTGCGCTCAGTGCAAATAAAGCAAATGTGTTTGTCTGTTAATAGAAAAATGGAGCTTAACTTTTATGCACTCGTCGTTTAAAAGGCAAATCCACCTGTTGCAGCTGCATAAAGAACAGCATAAATTCCTATTCCTGCAAGACAGCATATAATCATCGACTTGGTTTTATATGCAACAAGAAACACGACAACTGCAGCTAAAACTGGCAAGCACCCTGGCCAAATGCCTGCGTCAAACATCCCAGGCGTGAAAATGTCATTCGCAACAAGAGCCCCAAAGGCAGCAGGTGCTATCAAATTTAAACACAATTGCATTCGCTCTGAAATCTGCTTGCCTTTCAAAATAAAAGCAGGCATGACCCTGCATGCAGCAATGGTCACAGTGACAGAAAGAAAAAGAACTCCAAACGTTGTCCAAGACATTAACTCTCACCTGCTTCAGAATTATCGACTTTAGCACGCCGGTTTTGCAGCTGTGCAAATGCATAGGCAACAACAACGCCAAAAATAGCTCCAAGAAAAATAGCTGGTCCAGTTAGCCCGACCGATTTAAAGACGATAACACCAACAACACCGGCAGCAGCAGCAACAAAAGTTGGCTTAGTTTTTATCGAGCCGACAACCAGACAAATAAAAAGAGAAGTCATCGCAAAAGAAGCAATTGGCAGCGGAATGTTGATAACTGGCCCCAAGAGGCAACCAATTACACAAGAAATTGTCCAAGAAGCATGAGAAAACTCATTGAGAAAAATTGCTCGTTCAACACTCCAATTTCCCTGTTTAAACTTGCTAATGGCGATCCCAAACGTCTCATCGGTCACAGTAACCATGTACCAAAACATGCGACGTTTGCGAGATCTTTCGCAGAAAGGCGCAAGTGCAGCCGAATATAGTGTCTGGCGAGTGTTGACAAAAGAAACACTTGCAAAAATCGAAAGTAAATCAGCCCCGGCGAGAAACATATTAGGAATCATAAATTGACCTGCGCCAGAATAAAAGAAAATGCTAAAAAGCAGGACTTGCAACCAGTTAAGACCCATCGATGCCGAAAGAATCCCACATGGTATCCCAATGGCAACATAGCCTAACATCACAGGGATAGCCGCGACTAGCGAGTCATACAAAACCTCAATAGTTATTTTGTCATTGCTCTGCATTAGGCGTTCTCCACGCAACTTAACTCAGCAACATTGAGCAACGAACGCGCAATGGGACTACCTAGTCTCTGACTCGAAAAATAATTAAAACTGTTTCTTCTGTAGAAGTTATGCTCCATTGTCATCTTTGAAGCAGTTTGCGAGAAAAATGGTCGAACGAAGACCCGAAACGAACTCCGATTCGTAACTGATTTTGAGCTAGCTTGTTCAAAATCAGTTCCACCATAAATCAAGCATACTTTGGCGCTTGAACTAAGATAGTGATATTTGCAGGACAAAATAGCCAAAACGAATGCGAATCAGCCTAATCAACCTTAAGAATAGCCATAAATGCTTCCTGCGGCACCTCTACGTTGCCGATAGCCTTCATGCGTTTTTTACCTTGTTTCTGCTTTTCAAGCAACTTGCGTTTACGCGAAATATCACCGCCATAGCACTTTGCCAAGACATCCTTTCGCCGTGCTTTCACCGTTTGACGCGCAAGCACACGTCCACCAATAGCGGCCTGAATCGGAACTTCAAAAAGTTGTCGAGGAATGATCTCTTTTAGTTTTTCGCAGAGGACTTTTCCACGGTCATATGCTTTATCCTTATGAACGATAAACGAAAGCGCATCTATCGGTTCTCCGGCAAGAAGAATGTCAAGTTTTACCATGTCTGATTTGCGATAACCATCGTAATCATAATCAAGTGAAGCATAGCCTTTTGTATAGCTTTTCAACTTGTCAAAAAAGTCCATTATGAGTTCTGAAAGTGGAATGTCCCACAGAAGCTCTACTGTTGTTGAAGACAAGTAATTCATGGTTTTGAAAGTTCCACGTCGGTCAACTGCCAAATCCATCACAGCACCGACATAATCTGGCGGAATGAGGATTTTCGCGTTGAGATAGGGTTCTTCAACTCTCTCGATTTCGCCTGCGTCTGGCATATCTTGTGGGCTAGTAATCACTAACGGTTCGCCCTCACTGCCAGGACCTTCTGTAACTCCACGCCTGTAGACGTGATATTCCACACTCGGAGCAGTAGCAAGCAAGTCGAGAGAAAACTCACGCTCAAGACGCTCTTTTATAACTTCCATGTGAAGAAGTCCCAAAAAACCAACGCGGAAACCAAAACCGAGTGCGCGTGAAGTTTCCGGCTCCCAAACAAGAGCGGGATCGTTTAGGGCAACTTTCTCGAGTGCCTCCTTAAGCGGCTCATATTGATCACTGTCTATTGGAAAAAGACCAGTAAAGACCATCGGTTTAGCTTCGCGATAACCTGGAAGTGGTTCTACATCATTGTTTTGAATTAGAGTGATTGTGTCACCAACTTTTACTTGATTAACATCCTTTAGGCCAGTGACGACATAACCAACTTCACCAGTGTTAATTGAAGGTAGGGGTTCTTCCGCAGGGTGGCGAGCTCCAACTTCTTCAACAATTGCAGTCGTTTTTGTCGCTAGCATTTTAATTTTGTCACCCTTAGAGATCTTTCCGTCTTCTACTTTCACAAGCGCAACGACGCCTCTATATGGGTCAAAAAAGCTGTCAAAAATGAGTCCTCGCAGCGAAGCATTGGGATTCCCAGTCGGCGATGGAACGTTATAGACAACCGATTCTAAAAGATCGGTAATCCCCTGCCCCGTTTTCCCGGAAGCAAGAACTGCATCATCAGCAGGAATTGCAAGAGAATCCTCAATTTCTGCGCGGACACGATCAGGCTCAGCAGAAGGCAAGTCAATCTTATTGATGACAGGAATGACTTCCAAATTGGCATTCATTGCAAGCATTGCATTTGCAACGGTCTGCGCCTCTACGCCTTGTGTCGCATCAACAACAAGAACTGCACCCTCGCAAGCTGCAAGTGAGCGAGAAACTTCATAGGTAAAGTCAACATGACCTGGTGTGTCAATGAGATTTAGTTGGTATTCTTCCCCATCTTCGGCAGTGTAATTAACGCGCACGGCTTGGCTTTTGATAGTAATGCCGCGTTCGCGCTCGATGTCCATCTGGTCGAGAAGCTGTGCCTCCATTTCGCGCGCAGCAACAGTTCCCGTCTGTTCTAAAATGCGGTCAGACAGGGTCGATTTACCGTGGTCAATGTGGGCAATTATTGAAAAATTGCGGATATGTGATTGATCTATTGTCATTTTTGAAAAAATCTATTTGGGCATTCGATTATGATACAATAGTTTTTCCAGTGAGGAGCGATTCGTGCGAAAAGCACACACCGCAGACGGGCTGCAAAAGGTAATCGACACTGGCGACTTTCAGCAAAAATCCTGTGCTGATAATTTAAGAATTAGTCATTCTTGTGTCGCCGCGCGTCTATTTCCACCATTCAACCTAATCACTGAGTAATTTATAGATAAAGCGCTTTTGCTTTTGATTTGTTTAGAAAGGACACGGCTTCAAATGGCAAACATTAAGTCACAGAAGAAAAGAATCATCACGAACGAGAAGTCTCGCATGCGCAATCGCGCAATCAAGAGCGAACTCAAAACTGCAACTCGCAAGGTTAAAGACGCTGTTGCTGAGGGCAACGGCAAAGAGGCTTTTGCAGCAGCATGTGCAGCATGCCGTCTGATGGACAAGGCAGTAACTAAAGGTGTAATTAAAAAGAACCAAGCTGCTAACCGCAAGAGCGGCATCATGAAACTCGCTAACACCGTTGTGACAGAGGAAGATCGCAAGGCCTACGAGCCAAAGAAAGGCGCAGCTCCAGAGGCAACAGGGAACAAAAAAGCTGCTGCAAAACAGGCTCGCAAAGATGAAATGAAAAAAGCTCAGAAGGAGAAGGACAAGCGCCGTTCTGCTCAGAAAAAGCAAGAAGAAGCCGCTGCAAAGCGCAAGGCTAAAGAAGAAGCAGAAGCAGCAAAAGCTGCTGCTGAGGCAGAGGCTGCAGAGGCAAGCGAAGGAGCTGCAGAATAAAGCAGCAACTTTCAACTCGATGAGGTCAATGTTAAACAGTGGCCTCATCGATAAGCCTTCAATGAGGGTCTTTCTGCCTTAATGCCAAGGTTTGGCGGTTTCCCCGTTGTCGGTTCTGTGATGGGCGCCTCCTTGCTGCTCGGAATTTATGTCGGTATTTATGTCTGGCACCAGCGCAAAAGGTCTGACCCTGATTCGAGAAGTCTGACTCCTGCTTTCACAATCTTATGTCTGACCCTCAATACAAAACTCTGGCACCAAGACGACCCAAAGCACATACTATCTTCTTGCCAGAATAACTTGCCTGCTTGCACGGCGAAATACAGTGACAAAATATAGCGACTTATGTCTGACCCTAATGCAAAAAGCCTGGCACTAAAGAGACGCTTGGGAGACACTGGCAAAAAAAGCAACAAATAATCACATATTTCCGAATTTCCCTATAAAACAAATCCCAAATTAGCAGTAAAACAGCACAAAAATGACGAATTGATGAAAGTTTAATTTCTAATTTAAAGGAGGCAGGAAGAGAAAGAAGAATAAACAATTAAGGATAAAAGCAATTGCAAGCACAGTGGCTGCTTAAACCTTTCACATGTAAAAAATGAAACATCTATTCGAATGTCA
>OLSE01002555.1_pt1 | contig 10166 bp, 8 predicted proteins | sample 1673191 | NCBI WGS metagenome assembly OLSE01 (sample SAMEA3136764, study PRJEB25190) | human gut metagenome | biome: human gut; feature: human-associated habitat; material: faeces | place: Austria | collected 2013
AACCGTGTGAGCTGAGCCGTACGCTCTCAACTTACACGGTTTATATTACACTCTCTTTTTTTCTAAAGTTGAAGGGATTGATTCCTGTATTCTACAGGAGTCAGTCCTTTTAATTTTACAGTGATCCTCTGCGTATTGTAATATTCGATATATTCCTCCATGGCTTTCTTTATCTCTTCTAACGTATGGAAAGTATGCTCGTATCCATAGAACATTTCGTTCTTCATTTTTCCAAAGAAATTCTCCATCAATGAATTGTCCAGACAGTTGCCTTTGCGGGACATCGATTGTATGATTCCTTTTTCTTTAAGGTTCTTATGATATCCGGTCATCTGATACTGCCACCTCTGATCGGAATGCAGGATCTCTTCGTCTTTCTGTCTGATGATGGTATCTTTGTTGTTAGAATCAACGAGTTTTACTTTTCCACTACAGTATACCCGTTTTCTTTATAAGATTTCATCCCGTTATACAGAATTCCATGACTGGACAACCCATATTCAATAGCCGTTTCATTTATGGAGCGATGTTCCATGGATACTTTATTGATGATCTCCAGCTTTAATTCAGGAGAATAATATCGATTTTTTCTTTTTCTGAGCACCTCTTCACCATGCCTGTCTAAAAGACGAATAAGATATTCTATCGTATGCTTATTTACCTTATACAATTTGGCTAGATTGGATATTTTCATGCCCTGTTTCCTCTTATGGTAGATTTCCAGTCTTTGATCATTTGTCAGCTTTGACATAGTAAAAGCGAACCTCTTGTTTCTTGTCCAAACTTTGGGGTTCGCTTCAAGCTTCCTGTTTTTTTAAGAGAGTTCAAACATACCGGTATAAAGTTGATAATATACACCATGCTGGTCGATCAGCTGTTCGTGATTTCCACGTTCAATGATTTGTCCATGATCTAAAACGATAATGACATCCGCATTGCGGACTGTGGATAAACGATGGGCAATCACAAAAACAGTTCGTCCTTCCATTAGTTGATCCATTCCTTTTTCAATCAACTGTTCTGTTCGTGTATCGATGGAAGAAGTAGCTTCATCTAAAATCAATACCGGAGGATCGGCCACGGCAGCACGGGCAATGGCCAATAACTGTCTTTGTCCGGTGGAAAGATTGCTGCCATCGTTATGAATCATAGTTTGATAGCCTTGCGGTAATCGGCGAATAAAGGAATCCGCATTGGCTAATTTGGCTGCGCGAACGCATTCATCGTCTGTGGCTTCCAGATTCCCAAAACGAATATTATCTAAGATTGTACCGGTGAACAAATGCGTATCCTGCAGTACGATACCTAAAGAGCGTCTTAGATCGGCTTTCTTGATGAGCTTGATATCGATGCCATCATAAGTAATCGAACCATTTTGAATGTCATAGAAGCGGTTGATCAAATTGGTGATGGTTGTTTTACCTGCACCGGTTGCACCGACAAACGCAACTTTTTGTCCCGGCTTGGCATATAGGGAAATATCATGCAGAATCGTTTTCTTTGTCGTGTAACCAAAGCTGACATCGTGAAAACGAACATCTCCCTGCAGTAAAACGTATTCAATTCCTTGTTCTCTGGGGTGTCGCCATGCCCATTGTCCGGTATTTTCCTTGGTTTCGATGATTTGGTCGTTTTCTTTACGAATGCTGACAAGAGTTATTTTTCCCTGGTCAACTTCCGGATCCATATTCATCAATTCGAAGATGCGTTCAGCCCCGGAAAGCGATGTCAATAATAAATTCATCTGCATCGTAAACTGGTTGATTGGCATAGCCGCCTGCCGCACGAAAATTAAATAACTGGCCAAAGAACCGACATCCATTTGTCCTCTTAAAACCATGTACCCACCTAGTACGGATACAATCGCATAATTGACATAGGACAAGGATACGACCATCGGAACGATTGTTTGGGCATAACCTTGTGCTTTGGCACTGCTGCGCTGCAGATTTTTATTTAACTTTTCAAAAACTTTTTGGTTTGCTTTTTCATGATTAAAAACTTTGACGACTTTTTGGCCGGAAATCATCTCTTCAGTAAAACCATTGATATCTCCGATGTTTTTTTGTTGTAAAGAGAAATAAGATTTGCTTTTTTTACTGGAAAATTGGATATAGATAAACATGATGATGTAAAAAAGTACTACGATTAAAGACAATCGCCAGCTTAATACAAAGAGCAGAATCAAAGTACCAACTACCTGGATAAAGCTTTGAATCATCATCGCAAAAGAGTTGTTTAACGCATCCGATACCGTATCTACATCGTTGGTAAAGCGTGACATTAGTTCACCGTGTGAGTGAGTGTCAAAGAAGGACAATGGCAGTTTTTGCAGTACATGAAATAAATCTTGTCGAATATCTTTGACCACTTTTTGGGCGGCGACTGCCATGATCTGTGTATAGCCTAAAGCGGATAAAACACCAATCAAAAAGATAAATGCCATGAGCAGGATTTGAAGGAAAGCTTTATCTAACCCGGTGTTCAGTACTTCGTTGACCACAGGACGAATCATATATGTACCTAGAAGATTTCCTAATGCGGAAAGGGCAACCAGAATGCCGACTAACACAAATAAAAGCGCATGATTTCCCATATAATGCATCAGTTTACGAATGGTTTGGGTGATGTTTTGTGGTTTCATAGACTGGCTCCTTTCTGTTGTGATTCATATAAACCGCGGTAGAAATCACTTGTTTGCAGGAGTTGTTCATGAGATCCTTTCGCAGCAATCTTTCCGTCTTCCAAGATCAAAATTTGATCACAATGACTGACAGAGCTGACACGCTGGGCAATGATGATCTGTGTCAATCCATGAATTTTTGAAAGTGAATTTCGAATTGCGTGATCGGTATTAGTATCAACCGCACTCGTTGAATCATCTAAAATTAAGATCCTTGGTTTCTTCAATAAAGCTCTGGCAATACATAAACGTTGTTTTTGACCACCGGATACGTTATTTCCACCTTGTTCGATGTATGTATCGTATTGATCCGGCATCTTTTGAATGAATTCATCAGCACATGCGATTTTACAAGCCTCTTGAATTTCTTCATCGCTTGCGTTTGAATCGCCCCAACGCATATTTTCTTTAATCGTACCTGAGAATAAGGTATTCTTTTGTAAGACCATTCCCACTCTGTTTCTAAGATCTTCCAAATTCATATCACGAACATCGACCTGACCAATTTTGATGGAGCCTTCACTGACATCGTATAACCGGGCAATCAATTGTACCAAACTGGATTTGGCACTGCCGGTTGCTCCCATGATCCCTACTGTGGAACCGGCCGGAATATGCCAATCAATATCATTAAGCACGTATTCTTTGGCGTTTTGTGCATATTTAAAATACACGTGATGAAAATCGATGGAACTGTCCTTTGGCGTCAATGGAAGGGCACCGGAGATCAAAGTGACTTTTTCTTCCACAACTTGAGCAATACGGTTACAGGAAGCCAAAGAACGAGTAATCAATAAAAAGACATTGGAGATCATCATCAAAGAATTCATGATCTGAAGCACGTAGCTTAAAACACCGGTTAATTCTCCCACCTGCATTTGATTTTGTACAATTAAATGAATACCTAAGGTCATTAAACCAACGATGGCCATGTACATGGTCATTTGAAAGGCCGGGGTATTTAAAGAGGCAATATGGAAAGTATCTTGAGAAATTTTGGCAAGGTCCTGGTTCACTTTCTCAAATTGTTCTTCTTCATATTCGTCGCGCACAAAGGCTTTAATAGCCCGAATCGCCGTTAGATTTTCCTGAATCAAACGATTGACGGAATCAATGGCTTTTTGTAGTACAGAATACATTGGGGCTACCTTTCTGACCACAAAAAAGAGAATGACAGCCAGGATCGGGGTGGTAAACAAGAAAATCACAGAAAGTTCTTTATTGATCAGAAAAGACATCACAAGACCTAAAATTAATATAATCGGGCCACGGGCAAAAGGACGAATCCCATTGACCAGTGAATTCTGAATCACTGTCACGTCGCTTGTCAAACGTGTGATCAAAGAACTGGTTTCAAAGTGATCTAAATTGGCAAAAGAATAACTTTGAATTTTCTGATATTGTACAGATCGAAGCCTTTGACCAAATAAGGTAATGGCCTTAGCGGCATACCGAGCATACAGTAAACCAAAAATTAAAGATAAGATGGCACAGCCAATCATTTCAAGACCCTGTTCCATAAAAACAGAAGGGTCTTTTTGTGCAATCCCCACATCGATGATCTCTGACATCAACAGTGGGATAAAAACTTCAAATGAAGTTTCAATCGCAACACATAAAATAGAAAAAACAAAATATCGTCGAATACCTTTTGTATAGGCAAATAATACTTTTAAAGATGACATATGGAATCCTTTCGTTTTCAATATTATACACCTAAATTTTAACCTGGGTCGAATCCGTGCATATTTCCTATGGTTAGGAAAAATCTTATTTATCGATTTTTGAAAAATGACCTATAATATATAAGTTGTCTGGAAAGGAATCTTTATGCATACATTATTTTTTGATTTTGATGGTACTTTACGTGTACCAGAAACCAATGAAGTTTCAAAAGAAACAATACAGAATTTAAGAACTTTGCGAAAAGAAGGGAATTTGATCTTTATTAATACTGGACGTTGTTTTTCTTCTTTAGAAGGACAGGCCAAAGATTTACCGTTAGATGGTGTTATTTGTGGATGTGGTACTTATATTCGATATCGAGGACAGATATTATATGAAGTACAAGCTACATCGATTCAAAAAGAGCGTGTGCTCAAGGCTTTACGCACATGTCGGCTCGATGCGTTTTTAGAAGGTCATGGTGGCCTGTTTGTCGATCAGACGTATTCAGATCAGCTGAACCAGGTGATTTCCTTTTTTAAACGAATGAATGTAAATATGTTGTCTACAGAGGATCCTTCTTTTGCGTTTTCTAAGATGAGTCTCTATTATACAGATCAAAAACAAAAAGATGAATTTGAAAATCTATTAAAGGAAGATTTTGACTTCATCAACTTCCCAAATCTTAAAGCGGAGGCTGTTTTAAAAGGGCACTCGAAAGCCAGTGGTATGCGCATGTTATTGAAAGAATTATCACTTCCATGTTCTACAAGTATCGCCTTTGGTGATAGTGATAATGACATGGAGATGTTAAAGGAAGCAAGCTGCAGTGTTTTAATTGGAAAGCATGCCCCGCATTTACAAGAGTTAGCCGATCTAAAAGCTCCCTCTGCCAAAGAAGAAGGAATCAGCTGGGCGTTACGAAAATTGAATTTGATTTAAAAAGTGGCTACACACAAAAAACTCTCCGGATAATGAAAATAGACCAGGAGAATTTTTTATATATTAAAAGGATGAATGAAAATTCAATTGTTCCAGAATTTTAGGCTGTAATTCGTTTTGAACATGAAGAATAGAAAAAGCTTGGTGGATATCTGAAATTGTGCTACTTTCCAATAAAATGGAAATGTTGTCAATTAAATTATCCAACTTTCTTTTTCCGTGCCAGAAAAGCGCCCTGGACAAATGTGCACATTTCTCAAACATGAATCTTTTCTAGGATTAATAGAATTTGGTTGAATTCTCTGTCGGATAGAAGCAGTAAAGATAATAACTCCATGATATCTTTTGAGATTCCATAGATCTCTGGATCAAATCGAAAGTCTTCGTTTTTCTTTCTTTTCTTCGGTTGTATATTCTAACCAGTAGCTATCTTTTTTCTTCGCATTGCGCAAGCAGATCCAAATCGATCGAACATCGAGCCCTCATCGTACAATATGTTCTGAAATCCTGGAGAATGGTTTTGTTGGCCGGCAATGAGTCGATAGGCATATTAAAGACTACGGCGGAAAAGACGATACGTATAGGATCCTTCATCTTGGGCTTCAATACGAATCAGAATGTATCGCTCATCTTGGAAGGGATGAGACTGGCTGAATCAGAGAAGCTGTTTCTTGCAGGGAAAGATGTTTACATTTGTCTAAACATTGTTGAAGAAGAACAGCTTGAAGCAATTTAAAAGAAAGAATGATTTTGGACTGGGCATCAAAATACTGCTTGTCCAGTTCCAAAATATGACCTAATTCGTTTAAATGTGAGATGATTAAACCACCTATTAATCAATACGCATAAAATAGACAAAATCATACATTTTATTCGATATTATTTATATATTTAAAAGAACGCATTTTTTCAAAGAGGTATCGAACTTCAAAACTTTTTATTTTATTCAATGGGTTTTTGATAGAAAGCACCGTAGAAGTGATGCGTCTTATAGACATTGATCAAAACATCGGGTTTGACATTACGTATGCAATCAATAGCATCACGTTGTTCATAGGTGCTGATAACGGTTTTGCAGACATAATAAGGCTTTTTACTATAAGCACCCTGCCCTTTTAAAATTGTCATGCCATGACGGAAATGATCGATAAAAACATCACTGACGGTTTCCGGATCATCGGTGGTGATTTCCAGAGTAACCTGGGCGTAGCGATCATAAAAACCAGAAATGGTCTTGGTTGAGATAAACTGAAAAACCAGGGAATAACCGGCTGCTTCCCAACCAAAGAGAGCACCGAAGATCAATATCAAAGTAGCATTGAATAAAAATACATAATCCCATAAACTCTTATGGATTTTATTGGATACATAGAGAGCAATAAAATCGGTACCTCCGGTTGAGGCATCGGCTTTTAAGGCAAGAACGATGGAAAGACCGTATAAAAAACCTCCAAACAGTATATTCAACATCTTGTCATCGAAAAAAGGTGTAAAATTAAAAATTTGTAGAAATAGAGAAACTAAACCAAACTGCAGGCAACTTAAAAATGTAAAGCGATGGGATACGCTTTTATAGCACAAAAGAGCGGCTGGAATATTTAAAACTAAGATGCCCAAGGATACGGGAAAATCAATGCCAAGCAGTTGAGTGATGCGACTGATCAGAATGGAAAGACCAGTAAATCCGCTGGAAAGCAGGTCGCAAGGATTCATAAAAACCTGTATGATATAAACCTGCATCCATGCACTGCTTAGGATCAAAAGGACAGAAAATATAAAACGTGTGATTTTGTTTTTTTGAAGTTGATGAATCCGAGAAGCCATAATGAACCTTCCTTTAGTACAGAAGCCATTATAGAGAAAAATACAGAGATTCTATCACAGATTGTCTTCCTAACAGATAAGGAAAAACCACAAAGATTTTATTTCCTAATATTAGGAAACAGGAAAAATGGACAAAATAAAGAGGATGCATACAATAAAGTAAGGGATTAGACTATGTTAAATAAACGACAGGAAAAAATCATCATGCTCTTGCAGGATTCGAAGAAATGGATCACGGGTAAGGAATTTGCCCGTTTGATGAATGTTTCAGATCGAACGATACGAAGTGATATCGATACGATCAATCGTACATACAATGCGCATTTGATCGAATCGAATTTACGCAGTGGTTATCGAATCAATGAAGAAATACTGACGACATTGCCAATCGAACTCAATGCGGTATCGATTCCGCAGACACCGGATGAGCGTTGTACATATATTTTGCAGGAGTTAATTTTAGAAAAGAAACAAATCAACTTGTTAGATCTTCAGGAACAAGTTTTTATTAGTGGATATTCTATCGATAACGATATCAAACGCATCAAAAAGATGTTGGAGCCTTACCAGGATCTTTCTTTGATTCGCTCTAAAAACTGTATTCGTTTGGATGGCAGTGAAGAAAGTAAACGGAAACTTTATAAGCAATTACTGTTTGAAGAAACACAGGGAAACTTTTTGAATTTAAATCGACTTTCCAGTATGTTTCATGATTTAGATTTGGAGTATGCCAAAGAAGTTTTGGACAAGATGTTAAAAAAGTACAATTTTCATGTTCGTGAAATGCAAAAACCTATGTTGATGATTCATGTAGGAATAGCATTAGAGAGAATGATCCACCACAATTATTTGGAAACTTCCAGAGATACACCGGAGCTTAGAAACACCAAGGAATACAGCATCACCAAAGAGTTCTTTGATACGATGGCACAATCGATCCATATCGATGTCAATGAAAATGAAGTCGTATTACTGGCACTTTTGTTGCGAGGGAAGAAAGCCATTACGATGCATAACGACCTTGTACAAAGCGTAACCGATGGCATCAATGTCAATGACCTGGTGACAAAGATCGTCACGATGATCAAAGAAGATTTTGATATCGATTTTGTCAAAGATCTCGATCTAAGAACCGGTTTGGCTCTTCATATACAAGGCTTGATCGAACGAAAGAAAAAGGATATTGTCGTATCGAATCTATATTTACAGGAATTAAAGAGAAAATATCCGCTTGTCTTTGAATTGGCGATTCATGTCGGACAAATCTTAAATGAAACATTAGATATGCAGGTATCAGAAAATGAAGTTGGTTTTTTGGCACTCCATTTAGGAGCCGCTTATGAAAGATCGCATTCTTTTCAAAAGTATCGAGTTGTGATGATCTATCCGGTCGATCAGGCTTTTGGGGATATCTTGTTAAGAAAAGTCGATACGCTGTTTTCGGAGCGAATGACAGTAATTAACTGTTCCAGTTTCTTTGAAGAAAAGATGATCAAAGAGTTAAATCCGGATCTGATCTTGACAACACTGCAGCTGCAGCACAATTTAGATATTTCAACGATTCAGATTTCTTTGTTTATCAGTACCGAAGATGAAAGTAAGATCTTTCAGGCATTGAATGCTTTGGATAAAAAGCGCTATCAACAAAAATTTGAAGATGAGTTAATTGATCTGATTGAACCGGAGCTGTTTTATAAAAATCTGGAATTGCGCACACCTACGGAAGTGATTACTTATATGTGTGATAATTTGGAGAAAAAAGGCTATTGCGATGCTTCATTTAAAGAGGCGGTTTTGAAAAGAGAGGAAGTGGCTGCCACCAGTTTTGTCTATTCTTTTGCGGTACCACATTCTTTGAATGTACCAAGCTTTCGGCCGGCCATTTCTGTTGGTTTCTTAAAGCGTCCAATCAAATGGGGCGAATTTGATGTCAAGATGGTTTTGCTGCTGGCGGTCAATGAAGAACATCAGGATCTTCTGATCATGTTCTTTGAGTGGTTAAGCGGTATGATCAACAATGCCAATCATTTTGCCGCTTTACTGGAAACAAAGGATTACGACGACTTTGTCGCCAAGATCGTTGAATAGGAGGACTATCATGAGTAAAAAACATAATATAAGGGCCGGAATACAGCTGCAAAAGACGAGTGTGAATAACTTTTCTCGTGTAGGTGCCTATTTGATTGACTGGTATATCGCATCGATGTTTGCCGGTATTCCGATTACCTTGATTGCCACATCGATTAATCATAATACAACGATCACACAGGATTTAAGCACCTTACCATTAGGTTGGGCCGTTTTAGCCGGTATTTTAGCTATCGTCTTTTATCTGGGCTATTATTTTGTTGTAGAGCTAAAAGTCTATAAGGGACAAAGCTTTGGAAAGCGTATCTTTAAGCTGAAGGTTGTAAAAGATGATGGAAGCGATGTGGATTTTAAAACGATCCTGCTACGAGAAGGCTTGGGAATCATGATTGTCGAAGGATATTTAGCTAACAGTTCCAGTTATCTTCGTCAGATTCTGCAGCTTTTTACCGATTTTAATATCATGGATCTTGCGGTCTATTTATTTGGAATCATTTCGGCGGTTTCGATTTTGATCGGACTTGCCAGTCCTTCTCGAAAGATGATTCATGACTTTATTGCGCATACGCATATTATCAGTACAAAAGATGAGAATTGATTTCCTAGAGATAGGAAATCATTTATTTTGTATGAATTTTCACAAAATGTTAACGTTATTTCAAGAAAGAGAGGGTATATTATGGATAAACTCGAAAAACTGCTCATGCCAATGGCAGATATTCTTACGAAAAACCGAGTTTTGATTGCGATTCGAGATGGATTCTTGATCACGACACCATTGTTGATCGTAGGATCGATTTTCTTGTTGATCGCAAACTTCCCGATTCCCGGATGGGAAGAGGCAATCTCATCTGTATTAGGTCCAGACTGGACAGGATGGTTTACAGCGGTATCTAAGGCATCCTTTAACTGTACCGGTTTATTGACAGCTTTAGGTACAGGGTATGCGATGGCTCGTGAATTT
>OLSE01002559.1_pt1 | contig 10138 bp, 6 predicted proteins | sample 1673191 | NCBI WGS metagenome assembly OLSE01 (sample SAMEA3136764, study PRJEB25190) | human gut metagenome | biome: human gut; feature: human-associated habitat; material: faeces | place: Austria | collected 2013
AAGTACTGAGCAGACAATTAATGAAATGAAGGAACAAATCGTACATGGACAAGAGACAGGGAAGCTGTATTTGATTATTGGTTGGGTTTCTATAGTGGTATCGTTGGTATTCGTTCCTGTTGCGTTTGGTGCCGTAGCTGTTATTATGGGGTACTTATATCGAGATAAAGATGAAAAAATGGGTACGATTTTGATGATAGCAGGGGTATCCGGAGCAATCTTGGGTGTACTTTTAGGGATGTCAATGTACTGATAAGAGGGATAAGAGCAAATTATTTTGGAGATAGGAGATAAAAAGTTGAATAAAGTAAATATGAACAAGAAGTTTGTCATTATAGGTATTGTTGTCTTGGCTATTATAGGTATTATTTTTTCAAAAATGACAGGTACATCTGGATTAGAGAAGTCATCAAAACCATTGGTAACACAGATTTTACAAGAACAGTACAGTTTAAATCGGACATGTGATGATGTGACGATTACTCATGAAAATGGTGATAACACGTACCGGGCTAAAGCTATATTAGACAATGGAAGTGCTATCAACATAAATATTGAGTACTATCCAAAGAAAGACCGTATATATGTAGAGATACCATATACTGAGGTGTTAATGTTGAATTGAACCCCACCCCATTGATGATTGACCGTATTTTGCATGGAAACCTTGGGAGGCATAAGCTAACTAGGGGTTCCTTTTTCTTTTCTTTTTTTGGAATCTATTTAAGTGAAATGTATCTGAAATGAAATGGGAGTAAGTGTTATAATAGTTAATACATAAGCGCTTTATTTTATTTCAGATGGTGAATAGTATAAGGAATTTTTTTGATATTATTACAGTTTATCTTACTATAAAGTACTATTTTTTAAAGCAATAACAGATGAAAATTTGATTCATTCATAACAACATGTACAGCTATACCACCTACTTGGAATAACTGAAGAAAATGTACGAAAAACCATTTCAAGTAAACCCCAAATGATTGTTAATGAACTACAAGGGTGGTGAAGCTTCATGAGTCTCCACAGAGATGCTCCATCAAAAGTTCCGTCAAGCTCATGAAAATTGTGAAAAACGTTTTGAATAATATCAAAGAAAGAGGGAATGGAAATGGCACACAATGAACGTTTTAAACAAGAAATTATTCAAGAACTCGAGAAAGGAGTACAACACCAAAAATTAATATCAAAGACCGCCCAAAAATTTGATATCTCACTGGCTAAGGAGGTTAAACTTCATGAAGTTTAACCTGCTAGCTCTACTAACCGTGGTAACGCTCGTTTTTGTTGGTTGTACTAAGGTTCATGATTCCTTGAAAAATTCTTCTAACAGTGCGGAGGTAAACGTTTCGACCTCTACCAGTGAAGCGGTACAGTGTTCACAAGAAACTACTAGCTTGCCAGAAGAGCTACTTGGAGATTGGCAGATTAATAATAAGGATGCTGGTATAGAGATATCAGACAGTAAAGCTGTATTCCGTATAGGAAGGTCTCAAGTAGAGTCAAAGGACTATTATGTAGATGCAAACAACAAAATGCTTTTACATGTCTATTTTTCTTTTGAGTATGATGGTGTGAAATACAGTGAAGTCTCTATTGAAAGAACTGGTTATAGTGAATTTATTAGCAAAAGCGTGGGAATTTTAACTATGCATACTAAAGATGGACAATATATAAGTTTGGGTGTGAAGAAAGTTTCCGGTGAGAATAATGAGACAGAAGCAGTTACGGAGCAGACGATGGATGAAAGAATTGATTCATCTGAGAGTAATGAGACAGAAGTAGATACTGGGAAGACGATAGATGAAAGAATTGATTCATTCATCGAAACATACACAGCTATACCACCTACTTGGAAACTTGTAAATGAAGATAAAGGAATCACGATAAATACTGATACAGAGATTTCTACAGATGCTCAATCTTTATCAGATTTATTAGCTAATCTAACAGGTATCAGTAATGCAGTGACAGAGCAAGTTGGTAAAGATATTCCACTTAGGTTACTTGAAAATGGGAAAAAAGATTATTCTGTGGTATTTAAGAACGGACAGGTAACTGATTACAACGAAGTATTTAAAAAAGTTATTGAATAATGATTCTTCCATCTTTTTCATTTATTTACCCTACCCCGTTGTTATATGACCGTACTTATACATCTCCAGTAGCTTAGGATAAGCTACTGGGGGTATTTTTTTTTCGGATTTGGAGCCCGACTATATTTATTTGTATCTGAAATGAAACGGAGATAGTTTCATTAAACGTTGATATATAAGTGTTTTAGACTGTTTCAGGTAGTGATTTTAGTGAAAAAATTTTTAAGAAATTTGTATATTTTATACTACTAGACAGTACTGTTTTTTTATGAAAAAATCATATGTAATTGTTTCGTATGTATCTGAAATGGTTCTAAAGATAACTATGTAGAAATATAAAAAATAAGTTAACGATCAGTCTAAGTTATATCAAACAACGTTAGACTCCTTTCGCGTAGTTTATTAGCAAGAATAAGTTTTTTTCTTTTTCTAAAAGGGAGTGTGCTAAAATAAGAGGGTATATAGCAACTTTAAATAAGAGATAGGAGTGTATCTTTTGGGTGCAGAATTAAATCAAAAATTATTTAGTGCGGCAGATAATCTCCGTAGTAAAATGGATGCGTCAGAATATAAAAATTATTTATTGGGGCTGATTTTCTATAAATATTTATCCGACCGATTGTTGGAACAAGTGGTTCTTTTAGCAGATGAATCCTTAGAGGAATATGATACGGTAAGCAAACAAACGATATTGTATCGTGAATTACTTTCAGATGAGGAATCAAAAGAAGATCTGATTGCCACAATCGTTGATATTTTGGGGTATGCAATTGCACCAGAGTATCTTTTCAACGTCTTAGCGGATCAAGCAAAACAAGCAACGTTCCAATTGAACGATCTAAACAAAGCCTTTGTGCAATTGGCATCTACCTACAATCAATTTAATGGGTTATTTGATGATGTGGATCTCCAATCAAAAAAATTAGGAACAGATGAGCAACAACGAAATGTGACGATTACCGAAGTCATTAAGAAATTGAATGACGTGGAAGTTTTAGGTCATGATGGGGACGTGATCGGGGATGCGTATGAATTTCTGATCAGTCAATTTGCTTCAGAAGCAGGGAAGAAAGCCGGAGAATTTTATACACCTCACATGGTTTCTGATATGATGGCACAAATCGTGACACTAGATCAAAAAGAACGCCCTTTCTTTAGTGTCTTTGACCCAACCATGGGTTCAGGTTCCTTGATGTTAAATGTACGTAACTACTTAACTCATCCAGATAACGTTAAATATCATGGGCAAGAACTAAATACAACGACATACAATCTAGCAAAAATGAACTTGATTTTACATGGGGTAGATGCCGAAGAAATGAATCTCCGCAATGGGGATACGTTGAATAAGGACTGGCCAACAGATGAACCTTACACATTTGATGCAGTAGTGATGAATCCACCTTATTCGGCTAATTGGTCAGCAGATACGACTTTCTTAGATGATTCTCGGTTTAATCGTTATGGGAAATTAGCGCCAAAATCCAAAGCAGATTTTGCGTTTCTTCTTCATGGGTTCTATCATTTGAAGGAAACAGGTACCATGGCCATCGTCTTGCCACACGGAGTTTTATTCCGTGGCGCTGCAGAAGGGGTCATTCGTCAAAAATTATTAGAAGACGGCAGTATTTATGCTGTGATCGGTATGCCTGCGAACTTGTTCTTTGGGACATCGATTCCAACGACGGTGATTGTGTTGAAGAAGAATCGTCAAACTCGAGATGTATTATTCATTGATGCTAGTCGTGAATTTGTTAAAGGGAAAAATCAAAATAAACTATCGGAAGAAAACATTCAAAAAATCCTCGAAACCTACGCTGAAAGAAAAGATGTCGAGAAATACGCTCATTTGGCAACCTTTGATGAAATCAAAGAAAATGACTATAACTTAAATATCCCACGCTATGTAGATACTTTCGAAGAAGAAGAACCAATTGATATGGTTCATGTCGGAAATGACATCAAGAAGATACGACAAGAACAGCAAGTGCTAGAAAAAAAACTTTTAGAAGCTATCTCTTCCCTGCAAACAACACCTGAAAATGAAGCGTGGTTACAAGGCGCGTTGGAGGTGTTCAAACATGAGCAATAATACACAACCAGAAATTCGGTTTCCTGGATTTACGGAAGATTGGGAACAGCGTAAGTTAGGTGATTTTATTGATGTTAAGTCTGGAAAAGACTACAAACATCTGAATTCGGGATCAATACCTGTCTATGGAACTGGTGGATATATGCTAAGTGTAGATAGAGCGCTATCAGATATAGATGCCATTGGGATCGGAAGGAAAGGGACAATTGATAAGCCTTATTTATTAAAAGCGCCTTTTTGGACTGTCGATACCTTGTTTTACGCTGTTCCTAAACAAAATATTGACCTTCAATTTTCACTATCTATTTTTAAAAAAATAAATTGGAAAAAATTTGATGAATCTACTGGTGTACCTAGTTTATCGAAAACTGTAATTAATAGTGTGGGTGCTTCTGTTCCCAGTTATGAAGAACAACAAAAAATCGGTTCATTCTTCAAACAATTAGACGAGACTATCGCTCTTCATCAACATAAGTTAGATTTGCTGAAGGAAACGAAAAAAGGATTCTTACAAAAAATGTTCCCTGAAAACGGAGCAAAAGTGCCAGAAATCCGGTTTCCTGGTTTTACGGAAGATTGGGAAGAGCGGAAGTTCTTTGATAATATCAAAAAGACTATAGATTTTCGTGGACGTACTCCTAAAAAGCTAGGTATGGACTGGAGCACATCTGGTTATCTTGCTCTTTCAGCTCTTAATGTTAAAAATGGCTATATCGATCCATCTGCTGATGCACATTATGGAGATCAGGAGTTATATGATAGGTGGATGACTGGAAAAGAACTTTATAAGGGACAGGTATTACTTACTACAGAAGCACCTATGGGTAATGTTGCACAAGTACCTGATAATAAAAAGTATATTCTCAGTCAACGTACAATTGCTTTTGATGTCAATTCAGATAAAATTACTGATGATTTCTTAGCTGTATTGTTACGTTCACCGAAATCATTTAGTGAATTATCAGCGTTAGCAAGTGGTGGAACTGCAAAAGGTGTTAGTCAGAAATCATTGTCACAATTCAAGGTAATATTGCCTACTGATCTAGACGAACAATTTAAAATAGGTATGTTCTTCAAACAACTCGACAATACTATCGCTCTTCATCAACGTAAGTTAGATTTACTAAAAGAAACGAAAAAAAGCTTCTTACAAAAGATGTTTGTCTAGGAGGGAAGAAGAATGAAAATTAGTCACCGTGAGGAAGCAGAAGTCGAAGAACAGTTGATTCGTGTACTTGGGGAAGGACATAATCAGTGGACGTATCGTCCCGATCTAAAATCAGAAGAAGATCTTTGGGTCAATTTACGCCAAAAAATCATCTCAAATAATCAAGCAGAACTGAATGATTTTCCTTTGACCGATAAAGAATTTGAAACGATCAAAACAGAATTGTTACTACGAACGAAAACCCCCTTTGATGCTGCGAAATGGTTAAAAGGTGAAAATGGGATGGCTCGGATCACGATTGAACGGGAAGATTCGCAATTGGGTTCTGTCTCACTTATCCTTTATTCCAATCAAGACATTGGTGGAGGAATCTCTACTTATGAAGTGGTCCATCAAATTGCAAAACGTGGAAGTAACATAGAAGCACGGGATCGACGTTTTGATGTCACCTTATTGATCAATGGATTACCGATTGTCCAAATCGAGTTGAAACAAGTAACTGCAAAAGATGGTTTTTATCAGGCGTTTAACCAAATCAAAAAATATGCAGAAGAAGGCATATTTCGGAATAATATCTTTTCGACGTTACAGTTGTTTGTGGTTTCCAATGAACAAACGACCCGGTATTTTGCAAATGCCTTACCAAAGGATTTGCATCCTAAGTTTTTATTTAGTTGGCGAACGAAAGATAATAAAAAGGTAGAAAACTTATATGAGTTTTGTAAACAAGTGTTAAATATCCCGGATGCTCATCGTTTGATTGCGGATTATACAATCGTCAGTGAAGATCAAGACAATAAAACCCTCATGGTGTTACATCCTTATCAAGTTCATGCGATTCAAGCCTTGTTTATTGCCGCAAATAAACATCAATCAGGGTATGTGTGGCATGCGACTGGTTCAGGAAAGACGTTGACTAGTTTTGTATCTACTAAGCTTTTAGCACGAAAATCGGGGATCGATCGAACGATCATGTTAGTGGACCGCAAAGATTTAGATAATCAAACCACCACAGAGTTTACGAAATTTGCTTCGGAATTTAATACGGGGATTTCTTCTGGGAATGCCAAAGCAAATAGCTTGATTGTTGGAACGGGAAGTGCCAAAGAATTAAGTGAAACCCTGTTGGCGGATGCCAATGCGAATGTTGTGATCATTACAACCCGTCAAAAGCTGGATGCCGCATTGAAATATGCAAAGAAACAAGAAGAGAAAAAAGGAACCAATCGCTTCCAAAAATTAATGGGGCAACATATCGTGTTTGTAGTCGATGAGTGTCATCGAGCGTTAAGTGCTGAAAATATGGAAGAAATCAAAAAAATGTTTCCGAAATCCACTTGGTTTGGCTTTACAGGCACACCGATTTTCCCTGAGAATCGGAAACAAGCCAAAGGACAATTGGCACGTACGACCCATGATCAGTATGGAGAGGTCTTGCACACCTATACCATCAAGAATGCGCTAGAAGATGGCTCTGTCTTAGGATTTCAAGTAGAGCATGAAAACACCGTGGAGCCGACTTCATTAGAGAATAAAATCTATCGGAAATTAAAAGAAGTAGAAACATATGCAGAGTATTCACCGGAACAGATCAATCGTATGATCGATCAAATGGAGTCTGTCAAAAAAGAAAGTTATTTGGACCCTACTGTTTTTGAAGCAGAGGAACATATCCAAAAAGTCATTCATAAAATGTTCCGTCCAGACAATGCCTATACAAAATTTGATTTTCGAAATGGCCGTCCAACGAAGTCTGCGATCTTAACCACGAGTTCCATTGACATGGCCAAAAAGTATTATCGGGCCATAAAAGAGATGACGAAAGAGCCTGATTGGTTAACAAAAGAGTTTCCCAATCAGCCCATTCGTGAAGGACGAACGATGGAGGATCCTGATTTTCCACGAATCGCTATTACCTATTCATTAGAAGAAAACAGCCGAGATTCAAGTGTCCAACAAGAAGAAATGCAAAAAATTATTGAGGAATATAATCAGTATTATGATACTGCCTGGTCACTAGCAGACATTGAGCGTTATAACGGAGACATCAATAATCGTTTGGCACGAAAAAGAGCGGAATTCAAACAATTTGGGAAACAAATCGATTTAGTGATTGTAGTGGATCGTCTATTAACAGGTTTTGACGCCCCTACGATTCAAACCCTATTTGTGGATCGTAATCTAGAGTATGCAGGATTGATCCAAGCTTTTTCACGTACGAACCGTACGTATCCTGAAAAGACAAAGGGATTGATTGTTACATTTCGTAAGCCAGCTACAATGGAGAAGAATGTCGAGGATGCAACAAAACTGTATTCAGAAGCAAAAGAAGAATCGGGATTGATTTATCCAAGTTATCAGGAATCCAAAAAAAGATTCAAACAAGCATATGGTAAGTTAAAAGAGGTTTCATCCATGGAATCCATTGATGAACATACGCCACTTGAAATCCGTATCGAGTACGTCAAAGCATTTCAAGAATTGAATCGTGCGTATGAATCGTTAGTGACTTATGACGATTACAATGATGACATGGTGAAATCTCCAACCTTGAATAATCAAATTCAACTTTTGGAAGAACAAATTGGTGTATATGAGACCGTGAAGGGTTCATTGATGGAGGAAGAACCAGAAAAAGAGGGAGAAGATTTTTCAACGATCGAATTTTATAGTGAAAATACCACTAAGTTGTATGATATTGATTCTACTTATATTGATCAATTACTAGGAACTTATGCTGCGAATAGTTCAGATGCACGAGAAGAAATTGAAAAAGCTTTGGCTAAATTGAATAAAACAGAAGGAGTCAAAGAAGTTTACCGACAAATTTTAAATGCATTTGATGTGGGGACTTTAGATAGTAATGAAGATATCTTTGTCATTAAACGTCGCTATTTTACACAAGCAAGTGATGATTTGATTCATGCCTTTTCCAATGAGTGGTTTGTTTCTGAGAAAGAATTACATGCTTCTCATCTGCAATATATGCCAGGTGAAGATCCAATTCCTAATATGAAAGCAATTATCAATAGTAAGGATTACGAAGGATATAAAGCCAAACATCCAGAAGCGAAGCCATTTAAATACACACAAGAAATGAAGCGAGCATGGCGTAAAATGTTAGATGATGAGCTGATCCCTCTTGAAAATGAATTGAGGTAAACGAGAAGAGTTAAGAAAATTGTACGATTCAAAGATGGTAGTAAAGTGGAAGTGTAGAAAATAGGGATAGATGTCTTTTTACTTGTTCACATTTTATAATGAAGTATTTAAGAAAGTTATTGAATAACGGTTTTTCCATCTTTTTATTAATTACCCCACCCCGTTGTTATATGATCGTATCTCAAGAGGAACAATTAGAAAGCATAGGCTAACTAGGGGTTCCTTTTTCTTTTGTTTTTTCGGAATCCGCTTAAGTGAAATGTATCTGAAATGAAACGAAAACAACGTGATTTTTTACTGTAATATCAAGGTTTTGGCTGTTTTAGATACCATGTAATCCAAAATAGTTTATTGAGAAAATAGGGGAGTATTTGATACTAACTAGTAGGAAAAAATGAGATAAAAATTAAATGGAATCATTTCAGGTAATCTGAAATAAAAAATATACAGCCCTGCGGTACTTTACCTATAGGGCTGTATATATTTTTTTACTCTCAGCGTTTTTGACTCCGTGTCTGACTCCGTTTTATTGATTTTAAATGTTATTCAATGACCATTTAACAGGTCAAATTTGATGTTTTTGACTCCGTATGACGCCGTTTGATATCTAGTGATATAGTGATTTGAGTCTACATCGAACAAGGAAAAATCGCGAAAGTGCAAGGATAATAAAAATTTGAAGCAGTTGCTTCTTCACGGATGATTGATTGTGAAGAAGCAACTGCTTTTTTGTTTTGAATTAGTCTACTTTTTTTTCTAAACTGCAAAAAAAGACTGTCTTAAATAATTTCACAAACTGACCTATACTGAAAGCGCAAACAAATGATAGGAGTGGAACAAATGACAGATTGGTTAGGAATTAAAGGAAAAGTAGTGATTGTTACAGGAGGCTCATCTGGTATTGGTCGTAGCATTGTTGAAAGCTTGTTAGCACAAGAGGTCTATGTCGCTAATTTTGATATTTCAGCATCAGAAACGCAACATGAGCATTTACTCTTTGTGAAAGTCGATGTAACTTCTCGAGCAGAAGTAGAAGCGGGTGTCGCTCAAGTGGTGGAAAAATTTGGAACCGTAGATGGCCTAGTAAATAATGCCGGAATCAATATTCCTCGTCTATTGGTGGATAAAAATCATCCTCATGGGCCTTATGAATTATCGGATGAGGTATTCGACAAAATTGTAGCCATCAATCAAAAAGGGCTCTACCTAATGAGCCAAGCAGTGGGCCGGATTCTTGTACAAAAACAAGCAGGTGTCATTATTAATATGTCTTCAGAAGCTGGATTAGAAGGCTCCGAAGGGCAAAGCGCCTACGCTGCAACGAAAGCAGCGGTCAGCAGTTATACACGTTCATGGGCTAAAGAGTTAGGAAAATCAAACGTCCGTGTCGTGGGGATTGCGCCAGGCATTATGGAAGAAACGGGCTTGCGCACTTTAGCATACGAAGAAGCATTGGCTTATACACGAAACATTTCTGTTGAGCAATTGCGAGCAGGTTATTCAAAAACAAGTACGATTCCATTAGGTCGTAGCGGAAAACTCCATGAAGTCGCTGACTTAGTATGCTATTATTTATCAGACCGTTCAAGCTATATTACAGGCATCACCACAAACGTAGCT
>OLSE01002575.1_pt1 | contig 10060 bp, 8 predicted proteins | sample 1673191 | NCBI WGS metagenome assembly OLSE01 (sample SAMEA3136764, study PRJEB25190) | human gut metagenome | biome: human gut; feature: human-associated habitat; material: faeces | place: Austria | collected 2013
TATGGAGGCAAAAATCATGAAAATGGCAAAGAAGTTTCTGGCCGTCGCCCTCGCCGGCGTTCTGGCACTGTCCGTTCTGACCGGCTGCGGCGCTAGCGTCAAGAGCAAGGATGTCGCTAAAGCTCTGACCAAGATGGGCATCGAGGCCGAGCAGGACAAGGACGTGGATAAGGCTGCTGAGAACACCCTGACGGCTATCGAGGCTATCATCAATTCTGAGACCAACACCAATGCTGACGAAGGCGATAAGATCACGCTGGACAATGCTGTTGGGAAAGGTGGCAAGCTCATTGCGGAGAGCGGCGTCATGACTGGTGCTGACACCGGAAGCAAGGTCCAGACGGCTCTGGGCATTCAGGCTGGCGGCGCAAACGAGAACAACCTGGTCCGTGTTGCTCTGGTCAAGACCGAGAATGCCAAGAAGGACGCAAACCTGCAGGCGGGCATTGTGGTGAATGGCCTGGTCACTGCTAAAGTTGCTGACACCACCCATGCTGTTAATCCCGGCAAGATGGGTACTGCCAAGACCAGTGACGGCAAGTACATGCTGGTCGTCATCGTCAACGAGATTTCTGACAACTGATTTTCTCTTCCCCGTGTGAGGACTGCCGCAAGGCGATAGATTCCCCATAAATAAAGATGATAACAGGCCCCGGAGTGGAAACACCCCGGGGCCTGTTGTTTGTTGTTTCTTTTTTGCGCAGCACCGGCTTTATTGTATCCAACCTTCCATACGGAATCTTACAGGATATTAAGGAATTTCTTAACAAACCGTAACGAGAAGGGCTTTGGGCTGTAAGTTTGAGTCTGTATACTGGAACCATAACGAACGGGAATGATTCTGGATGACAAAACAGAATGCATCCCCAGCACATGAAAAAAGGAAAGGAAGTACAAACCCATGAGTGATACGATCCTCGCTCTGCTCGGCTTTGCAACGGTGATCACGGTCATCGTGCTGCTGCTGCGCAATGTCACGGTCCCTGCACTGGCATTCGTCAGCGTCTCGACCATCACCGCAGCCATTCTGGTGGCTACCGGTGCTTTCACCCTGGATGAAATGGCTGGCTTTATCAAGGAGGGCGTCAAGGGCGTCCACGGTACGGCTGTCCTGTTCATCTTCTCCGTCCTGTTCTTCGGCGTCATGACCGATGCAGGCATGTTCGACAAGATCATCGGTGCGCTGATGAAGAAGGTCGGCAACAACGTCGTCGGCGTTGCTCTGATGACCTGCCTCATCGCCATCATCGGCCATCTGGACGGCGGCGGCGCTTCCACCTTCCTCATCACCATCCCCGCCATGCTGCCCGTCTACAAGCGCCTGCACATGCGCCGTGAGACCCTGCTGCTCATCTGCGTCACCGCAATGGGCGTCATGAACCTGATGCCCTGGGGCGGCCCCACCATGCGCGCCGCAAGCGTCATCGAGATGGAGCCCAACGACCTGTGGTTCCAGCTCATGCCCATGCAGATCGTCGGCCTGGTGCTGGCTGTCGGCACCGCCATCTTCTGGGGCCTGCAGGAGAAGAAGCGCATCGCAAAGCTCGGCGATGCCATCGTTGCTGAGGACGCCGGCAAGTACGACGACTCCGACGACGGCAAGAAGGACGAGACTCTGGCTCGTCCCCAGAACTTCATCTTCAACGTCATCCTGACTCTGGCCGTCATCATCGTGCTGGTCCTGGACATCTTCCCCTCTTACTACGTCTTCATGGTCGGCTGCGCTCTGGGCATTCTGGTCAACTACCGCGGCAAGAAGCTGCACAACTCCATCATCAAGAGCCACGCTTCCGCTGGTCTGAGCATGGCTTCCACCATCCTGTGTGCCGGTGTCTTCCTCGGTGTTCTGAGCAAGAGCGGCATCATGGAGAAGATGGCAGTCGTCATGGCAAGCTTCATCCCGGCATCTCTGGGCCGTTTCCTGCCCATCATCATCGGCATCCTGAGCGTGCCTCTGGCTCTGCTGTTCGATACCGACTCCTACTTCTACGGCCTGCTGCCCGTTCTGGTCAGCGTTGGCAACCAGTTCGGCGTCAACCCGGCTCACATCGCCATCGCAATGGTCGTCTGCCGCAACTGCGCTACCTTCATCAGCCCGGTGGCTCCCGCTACCTATCTGGGCATCGGTCTGGCCGGTGTCGAGATCAAGGACCACATCAAGTACTGCTTCGGCTGGCAGTGGGGCGTTTCCATCGTCTGCCTCGTCGCTGGTCTGATCCTCGGCGTCATCCACTTCTGATAAACTGAGTTCCCGCCCGGCTGCCCTTCGTTGGACGGCCGGGCATTTTTGCAGGATACTTTTTACCACTTTTTCCCAAGGAGGCTGCTGCAATGCGTGAGACCCCAGTCTGTACCGCGGCCGATGCCATCTACAAGCTGGCGGCGGGCAATCTGAAATACCTGAACGCGGAAAACGGGAGCGGCGATATTTCCCGCCGTATCCGGATGTCCACCTGGGCGAAGGGCCAGTCGCCCTACGCCATCATCGTCACCTGTTCGGATTCCCGGGTCATCCCGGAGAACATCTTCTCGGCGGGCATCGGTGAGCTGTTCGTCATCCGGCTGGCGGGCAACATCATCGATGACCACCAGCTGGGCAGCATCGAGTACGCTGCCGGCCATCTGGGCTGTCGGCTGGTGGTGGTGCTGGGCCACACCCACTGCGGTGCGGTGGATGCCGCCATCAACTCCGAGCCCTCAGGCTATATCCGCTACATCACGGACGAGATCAAGAAGGCCATCGGGGACGAAACAGACCCCTACAAGGCCAGCTGTCTCAATGTCCGGCACAGTGTGCAGGAGATCGAAAAGAGCCTGTGCATCCATAACATCGAGGCGGAAACGGGCCTGCGGGTCGTCGGTGCGATGTACCACATCGAGGACGGCAGCGTCGAATTCCTGTAAGGAACTCCCAGCATTGCGGCGAAACGGCCCTTTCCCAGACCGGGAAAGGGCCGTTTCTTGTGTTTGACAATCCGGCCTCGTTCGCTTATACTGACAGCGGAAAAAGAAACCGACGGAGGGACGGAATATGGTACAGGTAGACCTTATCACAGGATTTCTCGGGGCAGGGAAGACCACCTTCCTGCGCAGATACGCGGCATGGTGGGCCGGGCAGGGCGTCAAAGTCTGTGTGCTGGAAAACGACTTCGGCGCGGTGAACGTGGACGCCATGCTCCTGCAGGACCTCGAGGCCCGGGGCGTGGAGCTGGAGACCATCAGCGGCGGCTGCGACTGCGACACCCACCAGCGCCGGATGCGGACGAAGCTCATCTCCATGGCCATGCGGGGCTTTGAACGGGTCATCGTGGAGCCCAGCGGCATCTTTGACGTGGACGAGTTCTTCGACGTGCTGCGGGACGAGCCGCTGGACCGCTGGTATCAGCTGGGCAATGTCATCGCCATCGTGGATGCTCTTCTGCCGGAAGAACTTTCCCCGCAGGCGGAATATATCCTCGCTTCCGAGAGTGCATGGGCGGGCAGCGTCCTCCTGAGCCGCTGTCAGCTGGCCTCTGACGCGCAGAAGCAGGGGGCAGAAGCCCATCTGGCCCGTGCGCTGGAAGCCTGCAAGTGCTCCCGGAAGTTTGGCCCGGAGGAGATCATTGCGAAGGACTGGGCCGATTTGACCGGCGACGATATGGCCCGCATCGCAGAGTGCGGCTTTCGGCAGGCCAGCTGCGAAAAGCTCCACTTCGACGCGCATGATGCTTTTACCTCGGCCTACTTCCTCGAGCTGGGTCTGCCCCGCGCTCAGCTGGAAAAGAACATCCCGTCCCTCTTCACCGACCCCGCCTGCGGAAACGTCCTCCGGGTGAAAGGCTTCGTGGAGGATGATGGCCGGTGGTATGAGCTGAATGCTGCCGCCGACGGTCTGACAGCGGCCCCCATCCCGCAGGGGCAGCAGGTGCTCATCGTCATCGGTGAGGGGCTGGACAAGGCCCGGCTGGAAGAAGACTTGAGACAATGAGTTTTCCACAATGAAACAGAGAATTGTGCAATATTGATTGCGCCGACCCTCCTGCCGCGTTATAATAGAGAAAAATAGATCAGGAGGCCGTTTTATGAGCACTTCGACCACCCAAAAGCCGACCACCCGCCGCATCGTGGGCATGGTGGTGGGCATTGTCATTATTGGTCTGGGCATCGCCCTCTTCAAGCAGTCCCATCTCGGCAACGACTCCATCAGCGCGCTGAATATGCGCCTTGCCGAGCTGCTGGGCATCTCGCTGGGCGTGCAGAACGTCGCCACCAACATCCTCTTCTTTGCGCTGGAATTCTGGTTCGGACGCAAGTACATCGGCCTTGGCACCTTCGTCAACGGCATCGGCATGGGGTTCATCATAACCTTCTTCTACGACCCCATTGCCGCGGCCTTCGGCCCGGCAGCGTCCCTGCCGGAACAGCTGGTGTGGGTGGTGCTGGCCGTCCTTGTGACGGCGCTGGGCGCGTCTCTCTACCAGACGGCTGACCTCGGCATTGCGCCCTACGATTACCTCTCGCTGGGCCTGCGGGACTACACGCACTTCCAGTACTTCGGCTGCCGCGTCTTCACCGACGGCTTCCCTGCTCTGCTGGCTCCTGGGCGGTCTTGTGGGTCTGGGTACCCTCATCTGCGCGTTCTGCCTCGGACCCTTCATCCAGTTCTTCAACGGCCTCGTCTCCGAGCGAGTCCTGCAGTATAAGCCCGAAAAAGCATGAGCATAACGAAAAAGACATCCGCCGGCGGCAGATGTCTTTTTTGTATCTTACTCGAATTTGAACAGCGGCGTGCCGGTGGAGACGATGCCGCCCGCGATGATATGGAGCTTTGGCAGGTCGTCGGCGTTGGTCACGATGATGGCGGTGGTGGTGGGGTGGTTGGCAGCGCGGATGGCGTCCAGATCGACCTTCAGCAGAGCGGTGCCGGCCTTGACCTTCTGCTCTTCCTTGACCAGAGCGGTGAAGCCCTTGCCCTGCATCTCGACGGTGTCCATGCCGACATGGATCAGCAGCTCGATGCCGTCATCGCTGGTGATACCGATGGCGTGCAGGGTGGAAGCCACCTGCGTGATGGTGCCGTCAAACGGGGCGTACACGGTGTCGCCGGTGGGCTCAATGCCGCAGCCGGGCCCCAGAATGGCGGTGGCGAACGTCTCATCGGGGATCTGCTCCAGCGGGATCACCGTGCCGTCGATGGGAGCCATGACGGTCATCTTTTCGCCTGCAAATTTCGGGGCGGCATCGTGCTTGCCGCCAAACAGTTTATCAAAAAAGCCCATTGTGAAAATCCTTCCTTCCTGTCATCCGGAAAAATAATAGCGCAGAAGATCGTAAACTCAAAAAGGGCAAGGATACACGGTCTGGTGTATGCTTGCCCCTTTCTCGCATTCTGCGTTGTTCTTTTTAAACCATACCATACCCGGCCGAAAAATTCAATCAGCATCCCGCACAAAGAGAATGCAGAAACTTCGGCGAAACGCCAAAGAAAAACCCGGGCATGGAATTTACATCAGAGCGATGAGCTGCTCGATCTCTTCCATCTTAGTGGCCCAGCTGGTGGCGATGCGGACAACGGTGTGGCTGTCGTCGAACTTCTCCCAGAAGCCGAACTTTGCCTTGCCTTCCAGCGCGGCCAGCTGGGTGTTTTCCAGCACGACGAAGAGCTGGTTGGTGGGGGAGTCCATAAAGAAGCGGTAGCCCTTTGCGGCGAGGCCCTTTTTGAGGGCGTTGGCCGTCTCGATGGCGTTGCGGCTGATGCGGGTGTAGAGGTCGTCGGTGAAGAGGACGTCGAACTGGATGCCCATGAGGCGGCCCTTGGCCAGCAGAGCGCCCTGCTGCTTGACCATCGTCATGAAGTGGGCCGGTGCGCCGTGGGGGAAGACCACGGCCTCGCCGCAGAGTGCGCCCACCTTGGTGCCGCCGATGTAAAAGACGTCGGTGAGCCGGGCGAGGTCGGCCAGGGTCACATCGGTGCCTTCGCTCACCAGCGCGTAGCCCAGACGCGCGCCGTCCACGAAGAGGGGCATGTGGTAGGTGTGGCAGACGGCGGACAGGGCCTCGAGCTCAGCCTTGCTGTACAGGGTACCGTACTCGGTGGGGTGGGAGATATACACCATGCCGGGGAAGACCATGTGGTCGTGGTTCGAGTCGGCGTAGAAGGTCTTGCAGAAATCCTCCACCGTGGCGGCGTCCAGCTTGCCGTTCTTCTGGGGCAGGCCGATGACCTTGTGGCCGGTGAACTCGATGGCACCCGCCTCATGACCGGCCACATGGCCGGTGGCGGCGGCGACGACGCCTTCCCAGCGGCGGAGCGTGGAGGCGATGACGATGGAGTTGGCCTGGGTGCCGCCGGAGATGAAGAAGACATCTGCCTCGGGGCAGGCGCAGGCGGCGCGGATCTTCTCCTTTGCGCTGGCGCAGTAGGGGTCGGTGCCGTAGCCGGACACCTTCTCGAAGTTCGTTTCCGTCAGCTTCTGCAGGATGGCGGGATGCGCACCCTCGCAGTAGTCGTTCTCAAAATACAGCATATTCTTTCCCTTTCCTTTATTACGATAAAGAAGATGATTCTATTGTGAGCCAGGAACGCACGTTTGTCAACCCTTTGGAACCATGGAAAAATACCCACCCTTTGCTGTATCTTTAATTTATTTGTGGTATACTTTTACAGTGGTACCGAATATAGATTGGGAGGGACAGCAAATGAAGCAGATGCTCCGGAAAAAGGACGTCTGGGTACTTTTGGCGGCGCTCATCGGGGCGTTCGCCTGTGTGACGCTCATCCAGTTCATCAGCGGCCGCATCGACGGTGTGGCCTCGATGGTGTTCCTGCTGGCGGTGTTTTTTGTTTCCATGTACACCGACGGCTACTGGTGGGGCGTGGCCGGTTCTGTCATCAGCGTGCTGGCGGTCAACTTCGCGTTCCGCACGCCCTACTTTGCCTTCAACTTCACCATCCCGGAGAACATCTTTTCCGGCGTGGTGATGCTGGTGGTCTCCTTCATGACGAGCACCCTGACCACCCGCATCAAAAAGCAGGAGCAGCTGCGGATGGAGAGCGAGACGGAGAAGATGCGGGCCAACCTCCTGCGGGCTGTCTCCCACGACCTGCGCACCCCGCTGACGTCCATCTACGGGGCCTGCTCTACGGTCATCGACAACTACGACTCGCTGGGCCGGGAGCAGAAGATAAAGCTCCTTTCCGAGGCCTGTGCCGACGCCCAGTGGCTTAACCGGATGGTGGAGAATCTGCTCTCCGTCACCCGCATCGACGCCGACGGCGTCGCCATCCAGAAGACGCCCACCGTGCTGGAAGAGCTGGTGGATACGGTGCTGGTGCGGTTCCAGAAGCTCCACCCCGGCGTACCGGTGGAAGTAAAGCTTCCGGATGACTTCATCGTCATCCCGATGGACTCCATGCTCATCCAGCAGGTGCTGACGAACCTTTTGGAAAACGCGGTGCTCCACGCCGAGGGGATGACCCGCCTGACGCTGCGGGTGTTCACGCTGGGGCAGCGGGCGGTGTTTGAAGTCGTTGACAACGGCTGCGGCATCCCGAAAGAGCGGCTCAAGACCCTCTTCACCGGCACGACCCTGACGCAGGATACCTCGTCGGGCGGCAAGCACGGCATGGGCATCGGGCTGTCGGTGTGCGCGGCCATCATCAAAGCCCACGGCGGCGAGATAAAGGCCGAGAGCACGCCCGGCGAGGGTACGACCATCCGGTTCTGGCTGGAGACCGAAGAAGTGGATACGGAGGAAACAGAGGATGAGCAATAATAAATTCAAGGTACTTATCATCGAGGATGAGGCGAACATCTGCAGCTTCATCCAGACCCTGCTGGAGACCAACGGCTATCAGGCGCTGGTGGCCCAGACCTGCGTGATGGGCATGACCATGTTCATCTCCTATAACCCGGACCTCGTCATCCTGGACCTCGGCCTGCCCGACCGGGACGGTCTGGACGCCATCCGCTCCATCCGGCAGAAGTATCTGACCCCCATCATCGTCCTGTCGGCCCGCACCACCGAGCAGGATAAGATCGAGGCCCTCGACCTTGGTGCCAACGACTATATCACCAAGCCCTTCGGTACCGGTGAGCTGCTGGCCCGGGTGCGGGCTGCGCTGCGGGTGAACCGCTATGGCGGCGGCAGTCTGCCCGGCGGGGTGTTCAGCGCACAGGGCCTCACCATCAACTACGAGCGCCGCAAGGTGTTCGTGGACGGGCAGGAGGTGCGCCTGACCCAGACGGAGTACAATATCGTGGCCTTTTTGTCCGAGCACGCCGGGCGCGTGATGACCTATGCGGCCATCGTCCGGGCCATCTGGGGCGACACGGACGCCAGCAGCACCAAGAAGCTGCAGGTGAATATGGCCAATATCCGCAAAAAGCTGGGCAGCCGCCCGGGCAGCAATACTTATATCCTCAACGAGCTTGGCGTCGGCTATCGGATGATAGAAGAAGACGCAAAGCCTCTGGAACCTGCGGAGGAGACGAAATGACACTGGCGCTGAGCCTGTTTGTCCTGTTTTATATTTTGATGCTGGCGGTGCAGCAGTACCGCCCCTGGGTCGCGCTGGGCGGGGCCGGGGCGTTCCTGCTGCTGGGAAAGCTGGGCGTGTACGATTTCACGCTGGCGGACGCCGCCCGGGCCGTAGACTTCAATGTCCTGCTGATGATGGCGGGAATGATGGGTACGGTCTTTCTTTTTATCCAGAGCAAGATGCCCGCCCGGCTGGCCGAGGAGCTCATTGCCCATGTGCCGGATGTCCGGTGGGCCGTGTCGGTGTTGGCGCTGCTGGCGGGGTTCATCAGTGCCTTTGTGGACAATGTGGCCACCGTGCTGATGGTGGCTCCGGTAGGGCTTGCCATCGCCCGGCGACTGAAACTGTCGCCGGTGCCGGTGCTCATCGCCATTGCGGTGTCGTCCAATTTACAGGGCGCGGCAACGCTGGTGGGGGACACCACGAGCATCCTACTGGGCGGCTTTGCGGGGATGAATTTCTTCGATTTCTTCTGGATGGAGGGTCGGCCCGGCATCTTCTGGAGCGTGGAGCTGGGAGCGCTGGCCTCGTTGGGGGTGCTGTTCTGGCTGTTCCGGGACCAGCGCCAGCCCGTCCATGTCACGGTGGAAACGGAGGTGGAGGACGATGTCCCCACGGCGCTTCTCCTGCTGACGGTGGGGCTGCTCATCGCGGCGTCTTTCCTGCCTGAGCCCTCTGGCGGCGTGCTGCATCTGCTCTATACCTTGCGCAGCGGGCTCGTCTGCATGGGGCTGTGCCTCTTCGGTGCCGCCCGCGCCTGCTGGCGCAGCCGCTCCCTGAGGCCTCTGGCCGAGACGTTCCGGGCGCTGGACTATGACACCCTGCTGCTGCTCTTCAGCCTCTTTATTCTGCTGGAAGGAGTGAGCAGGGCGGGAGTCATCGACGCGGCGGCGCAGCTGTTCCACTCCGCAGCCGGAGACGAGCCGCTGCATCTTTATCTGCTGTTGGTGGCCGCGTCGGTGGGGCTGTCGGCCTTCATCGACAACATCCCCTATGTGGCGGCCATGCTGCCGGTGGTGCAGGGCGTCGCCGCCCTCATGAACGGCGGCGCGGGCATTGAGCCGGAGCTGTTCTACTTCGGTCTGCTTACCGGCGCGACGCTGGGCGGCAACCTGACCCCCATCGGCGCGTCGGCCAACATCGCAGCCATCGGCATTCTCCGCAAGAACGGCGAGACTGTCCGCACCCGGGACTTCCTGCGCATCGGCGTACCCTTCACGCTGGCGGCAGTCCTCGTGGGGGCAGGGAGCCTCTGGCTGTTCTGGGGTATCTGAGAAAATTCAGGAAAAACTGCAAAAGAAGAAGCGTGGTCTGGCAGGCATCTGCCCCGGAAGCAGGCATCACCGGGGCGGATGTCTGTGTTTTTGTGCGCAGGGACGCAAGATAAAATATGCGGAAAAGAATGCAAAAACTTTTTTGAAAAAACGCTTGACTTTCCCGTTTTCCGTGGTATAATAACTATCGTTCCGAGCCGAACGGCGGCGAACAAAACAGAATATGCGGATATGGCGGAATTGGCAGACGCGTTAGATTCAGGTT
>OLSE01002577.1_pt1 | contig 10057 bp, 11 predicted proteins | sample 1673191 | NCBI WGS metagenome assembly OLSE01 (sample SAMEA3136764, study PRJEB25190) | human gut metagenome | biome: human gut; feature: human-associated habitat; material: faeces | place: Austria | collected 2013
ATAAACAATAAAAACTATTTATTCGTTACAGCCCCTTTTTAATAGTTATTATTCACCAACATAAGGTAAAACGTTTATTTATCGTTTTATCTGGAACAAAATCGTTAAAATAAATCGAAAAACTATATTTTTTATGGCTATTTTTATTTATCGTGTGCAACTGTTAATTAAGTTTTCTGAAACTTTCACGTATGAATCACGTATAAACGCATATTTTATACGTCATTTATACGTAAAAAACACCAAAAACGGCCTTGTTTTTTGATGTGCTTAAATTCAGTGCATCGTTACCTATTTTTTTCACGTATAAAAGCAAAATGAGAGATACAGGAGTATAACTCCCACATCTCTTCTTTTGTTTAAACTACACTGAGGCTACCGGTTCTTTCCAAGTAATATCCATAATTGGATTATGAGTTAGAAAATCAATTGTTCTAGGTGCATTAATATAATATCTGCTACCGATCTTCATGTAAAACACTTTTTCTTCTCTTAATAACTTTCTAACGCAGCATTCACTTAATCCAGTATGTTTAGCGAATTCTCTTACTGTCATAATTTCTTTTTCAATACTTTATGAGAATAGTGCGGAACACGAAGGTAATGAAGAAGTGTATCCTAACACAAATAAAGAGATATCACAGGCGAAGAACACCAATAGATATGTAGTACATGAGGAGTTGCTTGAAGCAATTGTTGAAGATGCCAATATAGAAAAGGCTATCCAAAGAGTTGTGAGTAATAAGGGCAGTGGCGGTGTTGATAAAATGCAAGTCGCAGAAGTTCGTACGCATTTCGCAGCGAACTGGTCATATCTAAAGGAACTCATCATGAAAGGACGATATAGTCCAAGTGCAGTAAAGAGAGTAGAAATACCAAAGGAAAATGGCAAAAAGAGAAATTTAGGAATTCCAACAGTTACTGATAGAGTCATACAACAGGCAATAGTACAGGTACTAACCCCTTTGTTTGAACCAACATTCAGTGATTCAAGTTATGGATTTAGACCTGGAAGAAATGCTCACCAGGCCGTAAGGAAAGTTGTGGAATATGCCAATGAGGGATACAGATACACAATAGACCTTGATTTAGAGAAGTACTTTGATACAGTGAATCATTCAAGACTAATTCAGATATTATCAAACACCATCAAAGATGGCAGAGTCATATCGCTTATTCATAAATACCTTAATGCAGGAGTAATAGTTAAACATAAGTTTGAAGAGACAGTCAAAGGTGTGCCACAAGGAGGCCCCCTAAGTCCATTACTATCAAATATATATCTAAACGAATTTGATAGAGAAATGGAAAAAAGAGGCAATCGTTTTGTAAGATATGCCGATGACTGTGTACTCATGTTTAAAAGTGAAAGAAGTGCATTAAGAGTAAAGGAAACTGTAACAAATTATCTTGAAAACAAACTTTATGTAAAGGTTAACCAAGAAAAGACAACAGTTGCCTATATAACAAAGATTAAATTTCTTGGATTTGGGTTTTACATAGATAAGGGTGGTAATGCGCAAATCACCGTTCATAAGAAATCCAAGGAAAAGATGAAGAAAAGAATAAGAGAAATCACGAAAAGAAATAGAGCGATATCAAGCAAACAGTTAGCCGAAGAACTAAAATTATTTATAAGAGGATGGGTCAACTATTATAGAATTGCCAAGATGTATAGTATTCTCAAAGAAATAGATGGATGGATGAGAAGAAGAATAAGGATGATATACTGGAAAAGATGGAAACTTGTGAAGACGAGATTCAGGAATCTTATTAGATTAGGAATAAACAAGTTAGATGCATGGAAATGGGCAAATACAAGAAAAAGCTACTGGCATATTGCCAATAGCTTTATACTCGCACGAACATTAACCAATGATAGATTGAAGCAGTTTGGATTTATCAATTCATTGGACTATTACAAATCTATAAACTTATGAAACGCCGTATACGGAACCGTACGTACGGTGTTGTAAAAGGGGCGAAAGATTATAATTCTTAGCCTCTATTTAATTATTATTCTATTGTTTTTTCTAAATTGAATAGGAGAACATCCCTTATTTTTTTTAAATGTTTTAGAAAATGATAGTTGATCTTCAAAGGATAAAGAACTAGCAATTATAGAAATATTTAAATCAGTAGTAATTAATAATTCACATGCTTTATTGATTTTCTTTTTTAAAATATATTGTTTAGGGGAAATACCAAACTTTTTTGTAAAGGTTCTAGATAAATAACTAGAATTAAATCCAAATTTTTCAGCAATTTCAGTAACAGACAAATTTGAAGGATAATTTAAATCTATGTAATATTTAATTTCCTCCATAATAACATTTTTGGAGATTAAAGAGTCATTAATATTCATTTCCTCAAATAGATTCGCGAATATATCTAATAAAATACTATTTGTTCTAAAAAACATGCTACTGTGGTTATTATCCATATTAAGTATTTTAGTGATTTGATTAAAAAAATAATCAATATCTAGATTCTTTAAGACATATATATATTCACTAGCATTTAATAATTGAGAAGTATAATTCTGGGCATTAATACCTAAATAACCTAACCAAACATATGTCCAGGGTGATTCAATATCAGCTTTATAAGAAGCGATTTTATTAGCTGGTATGATAAAAGCATCTCCTTTAGATAATTGAAATATTTGATTGTCAATAGTAAGTTCTCCTTTTCCATCCATGACAAAGTGGATTATATTAAATTTTCTAAATGCAGGTCCAAAAGTATGTCCTGATTCACATTTTTCATATCCAGCATTAAAAATTACAAAATCAGATAAAGCTTTATAAAGTATAGTTGTGTTTGTTTCTTTATATTGTTCCATGAAAAAATATTATTATAGTTTTTCTTTAATTTCAATAAAAAGTCAAAAAATGACATATTTTCCACAAATAATTCTATACTCAAGAACAAAAAGTATTGATAAACTATATGTGTAAGCGCTTATATTATTTGAACAAATATGATTTTTAAAGTATTAATAAGTAAAATTATTACTAATTGAAAATATATAATATTTTTATTAGTATTGATAATTTAAAACTTAATTGAAGTGATTTATGTAAGGAGAAAAAGATGTATAAGAACAATTTTTTTGAAATAGAAATGGGGCAAGATTATGCATTTAATTATGTATTAGATCATAATTTAAAAACTTCGATTCAAATGCCTTATTTTGAAATCGACAACGAGAATGTCTCTCCTATTCAGGAATTTATTTTTAAAAAAGAAAAAAGCCTTAATAAGGATATTAAAGAATTAATCTACTCTTCTTTACTTACAAATAATATGAATATTGATCTTGTTATTAGAGTAAGTGAAAAAAGTCCAATTATTAGATTCAGATATGTTATATATTCAAACAAATCTAAATTCTTAACGAAAAAAAATGGTCATGATAGTATAGTTTATTGTGGTTATGAAAGCATCCAAAATAGTAAAAAAATTGAATTAAGAATTTCTGATTATGATTATATGTATCATACACATGTTATGACTGAAAATGAAGCATTTGCTAATGAAAATCAAATAATGGGACCTATTTTAGTAGAAGAAAATGATCATATCTCTTCATTATTAGCTTATGAACACGGGTCTCAATATCCTAACAAATTTATTTGTTTTGAAAAGATAGACAATTATATTTCTATTAAATCTTTAAGAGGAAATTATGTATCTAAACAGATTATAGATAATGAACATCCATTTGAAACAATTTGGTTACAATTTGGTGCGGTAAAAGGCAATATTGAACTATTAGCAAAACAATATAGAAGATTTCAATTGAAATACTGTACCTTAAATAAAGAAAGTAGAAAACCATATATTTTCTACAATACTTGGAATTATCAAGAAAGAAACAAAAGATGGAATGGTAATAAATATCTAACTGATATGACATTTGATAGAATGGATAAAGAAATTGATGTTGCACATCAAATGGGAATTGAGGTATTTGTTATTGATACAGGATGGTATAAACAAACAGGTGATTGGATTATTAATGAAAAGAAATTTCCAGATAAATTAAAACTTATCAAGAAAAAATTAGATTCTTATGGAATGAAATTAGGAATCTGGTTTAATCCAGTTGCAGCTGGCAAAACAAGTCAAATGTATTTGTCTCAAAAAGAAAATGCAATTAGTAGAAGAAATTTAGAACAACAACCACATGAAATATGGGAAACAGAAGAAAGTTATGAAATGTGTCTAGTATCAGGTTATTGGAAAAAATATGCATTACGTCTATGTGAATTAATTGAAGACTTAGGAATTACATATATTAAGTGGGATGCTGTAGGAATGGATGGCTGTGAACAAGGTAATCACTATCATGGTACAGATGAAAACTCACCACAAGAATGTGAAGAAAACTATGCATTTAATATTGTTAAATACTTAGGTAAAATTATTGATTATGTATGTGAAAGAAATCCAGAAGTTATATTTGATTTTGATATTACAGAACCAGGACGTTGTACAGGATTAAGTTTCTTATCTTCAGGTAAATATTTCGCAATAAATAATGGTTCATATTTAAGCGACTTTGATATTAAGAGAGAGCCAAATCAATGGTCTAATGTCTTTGTTCATCCAGGTCCAGCAAGAACTTGGGTTGCAAGAAGAATTTTAGATTATGATAAATGGATTCCATCAGTATTATTCTTAACTCATTATTTACCAGATGATGGATGTGATTCTCAATTATTAAATATTGCTTCTCTTATTTTAGGACAAAATGGAATTTGGGGAGATTTATTGAATATTTCTAAAGAAGGTATTCAATTATTTAATGATAGTTTATCTGCTTATAAAGAGGTAAGAGACGATATTACGGAAGCATATCCAATAACTTTTGGAAAACCAGGAGAAACGTTTGAAGTTCATGAAAAAATTTGTGAAGAAACAGGAAAAGAAGCTGTCGTTTTATTTACAAATTCATTAGGAGAATATATTTACAAAGTAAAAAATAATACTACTAAAAATGTTAAGGTGTTTGGAAATGCAACAGTCATATTTAGTGAAGATAACTGCGTATCCATTAAAGTAAATAATAAAACGAAAGAAGCAGCTATAGTATTTTTTAATTAAGTATTAATAAGAATTAATGAAAGGAGATAAATTATGAAAGAAAAAATGTTGGTATGGGTAAGTAAATTCAGTACAAACAAATACGTAACAGCAATAAAAAATGGTGTTGTAGCATATACACCTTTTACAATTATTGCTTCAGTAGCTTTGTTGATTACTAATTTCCCATCACAAGGTTATATTGATTTTGTAACAAATTTGTTAGGAGTATCAGAGGCTTCAGTGTGGCAAAATCAAGTCAATAGTTTTATGAATGGTACAATGAATTTAGGAGGAATTATTTGTTTATTATTCATTTCATATAATTTAGCAGAACAATTCAATAATCCTAAAATTAAACCAATCTATGCTACAGTCATTTCTTTTGGTGTATTCTACTTCTTGACACCATTAAGTACATTAGAAGATGGATCTGCAGCTATTGCTTTATCAAGATTAGGTGCAGGAAGTTTAATTGTAGCTATCGTTTTAGGACTTCTTGTACCTACGCTTTATAAGATTTTAATAGAAAAAGAAATTACTATTAAATTACCAGAACAAGTTCCACCAGAAGTTGCCAATTCATTTTCCTCTCTAATACCAATGGCAATCATCTTTATAGGAATGTTTATTGTTAAAATTCTACTAGAAATATCTCCATTTGGAAATATTCATGACTTATTAAATGTACTTTTAGGAAAACCACTTCAAAGTTTATCAGGAAGCTTATGGGGATATGCATTTGCTATCTTCTTTGCAATGGTGCTTTGGTTCTTTGGTATTCATGGTACATCAATTGTTAATGGAGCATTAGCACCAGCATTAATTATGTTAAGTGATCAAAACAGAATAGCTTTCCAGGCTGGACAAGCTTTACCAAACATTATTACTAATGAATTCTTGACATATGCAACAGGAACAGGTTTATATATGTGTATTGCTTTCTTGCTTGTCGGAAAGAGTAGACAAGGAAAAGAAATTTCTAAATTAGGTTTTCTTCCAGCAGTATTTGGTATTCATGAACCGTTAGTGTTTGGATATCCTATTATGTATAATATTTATTTAGGAACATTATATATTGTTCTACCAATTGTCGGAATTGTATTAACATATTTTGTAACTAGTATTGGATTAGTTGCGAGATTAAATGGTACAGGTGTTCCATGGACAGCGCCACCAGGAATCTATGCATTCCTTGGTACAGGAGGAGAAATTTCTGCTGTTATTTGGCAACTTTTATTAGGTGTGATTTATACAATTTTAAGTATTCCATTAGTTAAGAAATACGATAATCAATTGTTAGAACAAGAAAAAAAGCAAGAAGAGCAAATGGTAGAAGTAAAAGAAAATTAATTTTATAAAAGCGTCCAAGTATGGACGCTTTTAACACATTCTTTACTCTATCTTAACCATAGAGATGTTAGAATCTAAACGACCTTAAATAGTTATGGGAGGATATTATGAGTATAGGTATAATTTTAGGTCTTTTAGGTGGTTTAGCTTTATTTTTGTATGGAATGCAGATGATGAGTGATGGTTTAGAAGCAGCTGCCGGAGAAAGATTAAAGTTGATTTTAGAAAAATTAACATCAAATAGGTTTATGGGTGTACTTGTTGGTGCAATAATTACTGCTATTATTCAATCTTCAAGTGCAACAACAGTTATGGTTGTAGGTTTTGTAAATGCAAAAATGATGACGGTTATTATCCTGGTTCTTTTTAAATGAATATCAAACTTTGCATTTTCATAAACACCTTGATTTTTAAACAGATGAATTCTAATATTTTCCATTGCTTCTGATGAAATATTAGGATTACACAATGGAGCTGGATCAAGTCCAAACTCCATTGCTAACACTATTTCTCTCATCTGTTCCCAGTCATATTTAGGATCTTTAATGATATCTATATCTAATCCTTTTTCATCAGCTAGTCTTAGCTGATTTTTTTGTCTTGCATCATAACTGTAGGTTGAAAGAATATTATCTAATTTCTGGCTCATAGGTATATGGGTCCTCTTCATATTCAAAGATATCTGGCAACTCACATTCACATGATTCCATTAGATAATCATGGTAGATATGATGAGTTTTACAGTAATCTAGATATCTGATTAATCCTTCACGATGTTCAATTTCATCATAGTAACGATCAATTAATGTCCAATAGGCTGCATGTGTGTTGTCTGTCATATAGACAATGTTATAGCCTTGTTCTAAGTAATCCAATTCATAATCATCAAAGCTGTAATCCCATTCTGGTACTTTTAGATAGGCATCATCCTTTGAATCATAAATATACAAGTAATCATGATTCTCGTTATCTTCATAAAAAGAAAGCATAGAATCTTTCTTTGCAAATATTGCTGTTAAAACTAGTTCCATAAATAAAAACAGCTACAAGGTAAATTTACCTTGTAACCTTCTCCTTTCATTATGATAGGAAGAATCCATCGTCTTCCTTAATTTCCATCGTATCAAACAGTTCAGCCATAATACTGTCATCTTCTTTGATACTGTCATATGTTTCTATATATTTTGTATTGTTGACCTGAAACTTAGGTTCATTTTTCTTCTTTGGTTTATTTTCGTCTTCAATCATCTTATCTGCTGTCATCTTTAAAGCAATTTCTTCATTGATTGCCAGAGCATCTGGTGCTTTTCCAACATCTAAAAGTAATAATGACTGATAGAAAAGATGTGGCTCTTCTTCCTTTAAATTCTTTAGCTGTTTATACATGATATTTAAGAATTGCTTCTTTACCTGATCTTCAACCATGACTTCAACAGGCTGTTTTAAGATATCCTGGTAATGTTTTGCTGGTACATCTGTAGGCTGTTTTGTTTCAGGATTGATATAGGTATAAGTCATATCATGAATGGACTTACACATTTCTGTAATCTTCATCTTAGAAAAAATATCAAACTGCTTATTCATTGTCATCACACTCCAATCCATAGAAATAATCATCTGTATCCTGATCATCAACTACATGATTATAGCCATCAATCATTTCTGCCATGTTTAAAATAATAGCTTCTTTGATTTTGCTTTCTAATTCATCTGCTGTTTCAATTGCACTTTCATACATTAATCTTGTTAAGGCAGTTTTACCTTTGATGTCTTCTTTATATTCATCTTTCGCATTTGTAATTAAACCTAATACACTTAACTTAGCCTGGATGATTCTTTTATCTGCAGGTGTTAAGTTCTTATAGTTGATAATTACTGGATCTAAATTATTCATCATCTTCATCCCTTCTTCTTGTTCCGACTTCACTGATAAACTCAATATACTGACGATCATTCAAATTCATTAAATAATCAGCCATGATATCCTTTGTTACTGCATCTCGATCAAGCAATCTCAAACTTCTTTGCAACTCTATATCTCTATTTTTAAGAAGTGAATACAAAGCATCTAAAAGAACATTCAATTCTTCATCTTCTTTTACTTCTTTATGTAATTCAATATTTGCCATATGCTGCTTATGCATATCAAATACTTCAGAAGCGTTAGATAAAGCAAAGTTACATGATGTAAATGCTACATCATCACTGAAACTTAATGATTTAAATTTGCATTCTACAAAACTGCAATGTAAAAAATTTGATGACATTAAGACATTCTCAAACGTGGAATAATCAAAGATGACTTTTTGAAACATCACCATATCTAATGCCATATTCTTAAAAGTACAGTTTATAAAGTCTGTGCTTGCATCCAACTGCATATTCTTATCAAACTCACAGGAAATAAATACACATTCACTAAATAATGTATTCTTTAATTCCTTTAGGCCAAATGATTCATTTTTATAGGTAACTTTTTCTACTGTCTGTCTTGTAATAACTTCAATATCTTTATGTTCTTCCACTATTTCTTCTACTCCTGTCATAAACGATTCTTCTCTGATATAAGCACCTTCTACCTTATTAGCCTGTTCTTCTAATGTAGCAGCATCTAAACTGCTTCCAATAACTTTCATACCCGTAAGGTTATTGCCTTTAAAATCTACTTCTTCTAGACCGATACAGTTTACAAACAAGACTGAACTTAATGTCGATTCCACAATCGCTGAATCATTAAAAGTACAGTGATAAAAGCAACAGTTAGGTAATGAACATGTTGTAAACACGACATTATTAAACGTGCAGTTATAGAAAGTACATTTACCTGAGATCGTTAAAGCTCTGACATTAACATTTTCCACAATGCAGTTTCGCATCATCATCTCTTTCTTTTGGCCTCTGATCTGATTTTTAATCCTTAACATATCAAAAGAAGTCTCAGTAAAGATATCATGCTGTTTGATATCGCCTAAAGCTTCTTCTTCCAAATTTAAAAGAGGTACTGACGGATCAACACCTCGATTTAATAAAAACGTATTAATTTTATTATCTTCCACTATTTTCCTTCTCCTTTATATCATCCATAATACTGAAGTATTTTGGTTCTTTCTTTGCAACATATCTAAGTTTGTAATCAACAAGTGATGGATAGAACACATACTGATTAAATGGAATTACCTTAGTGATAAAAGCTTTTTCTCTTTGTCTAAGAATCAAGGCTTCACCAAATTTAAAGTTTTGTAATCTATCAGGTGTAATTACCCTTTCTAATTCTTTTCTACCATTTCTTGTAATGTAATGTGATCCACAACGTTTAGATAATTCATCTAATGTTTCATAATCACCACTTAACAGATAAACAGTATTCTTTGCATTGTTCTTGATTGTCTTAGCAGTATTTTTGCCATAGGCATTATCTAACTGGTCATATCCCTGAACAACAGCAGTCAGTCTTACACCTCTTGAACGACCTGCAGTTAATACATTCGTGATTTCATCAAATGCTGGAAACTGGCCCATTTCATCGAACATAATATGAAATGGTATAGGAAGTCTTAAATTAGGTGATGATCTTGCAGTCTTAACAAGGCTTTGCCATAACTGTTTAATAAAT
>OLSE01002581.1_pt1 | contig 10039 bp, 9 predicted proteins | sample 1673191 | NCBI WGS metagenome assembly OLSE01 (sample SAMEA3136764, study PRJEB25190) | human gut metagenome | biome: human gut; feature: human-associated habitat; material: faeces | place: Austria | collected 2013
CCACAAGTTCCTCCGTTGCCGTATAATTTCCGGCTGCAAAATAATTCTCCTGCGCCTGTCCGTAAGCAGCCGGAACACTGTTCCAGCCGGATCCTGTCCACGGATACTCACTGACAGCCCGGGCGGCAATTTTCCATAAGAACAGACGTCCGTCTGCGGAATCCTTCTTCATTTGATAAATGCCACCCAATGCTATACCGCCCAAAATAAAGGTTACTATGGCAAAAGACACTGCCTGCTTACGATGATGCCTGATATAATGCTGAATTTCCATCCTATAGTGCATACCACAAATATAAACGGAAGAGACCGATGCGGCTATCCATGCCGAGCGGCTCATACCGGCAGGCAACACACAAAGAATCAATAGCATTCCGAATAAAACAATATAATAAGATATGGTTTTCTTATCCTCCTTCCGCTTTAACCATTCATACAGACAGATAGGGAATATCATGGCAAGGTAGCCTGAATAAGGACCGGGATTATAGAATGAACCGGTCAAGGCATAGAGGGAATGGTTGGAATAGGTAAATCCATACACCTGACGGATGCCCCACACGGCTTCGACGACTCCGTATAGAATAAATACCCATGATACGACAGCCGGCAGACATTCCTTAATCCGTGCCGGAAAAAGAAATATCAACAGGGTAAAAGCTGCCAATGAAAAAATACCACAAGCATACATCCACCGCCAGTCATCTTCCAGTATATCGGCAGGCAGTGAAGACGTACCACAACACACCACACTGAGACACAACGCAACCGGTATGCCTGCCACCAATGCTATTCCATATTTCAGCCATTTATTTCCCATTTCTACCACCAAACTTGTTTCCCATCTTCGTATGTAAAAATCCGCTCTTCTTTTCCTTGAGTATGATTTTTTAACCACAATAAAGCGCCTTTAGGTACATCATCATAATGAAGTTTATTGTCGACTGCAAATTTTCGCCCTAAACTAATCCATTTCATATTCCAATAGAACAATTCATATTCATTATCGACACATATTTCATTACTATCATATATTATTGCATTATTACTTCCATAATATGGGTATTTACGGTAAAGTATAATACTTTCTTTTTCTGTACTAGCACACAGCTCTTTTATGGTTCCATCTTCTAAAAGAATTACAGGAAACCCTATAGGTTTATTATTCAATCGCCCTTTTTGGCTGATAAATGCTAAGAAAACGATCCCCTTTCCTTCGTTTAAATAAGTTCTTATTTGATTATCTCCCCATAAAATTCCTCTCCCGACTGATTCAAACAAAACACTTCCATTCATCACCTTTGATAAAGCAACAGGAACCCAGTCATGATTATTAAAAGTACAAAGACTGATTAATTGTTTATCTTTCTGTGAAGGCACTCTAAAGGTTAAATCAGAAAGAGGCATAGCATATTCGGATGTAACGTCACATAGTGGAATATCATATTTTTTCCTATAAATCTTAGAAATCTTGTATACAACTTCATTTTTTCCTTCAGGACCATATCCCACTTCTATAAAATCACCAGTAGCATCTTTCACCACATTCCAACAATGCGAAGAACTCCTATTAGCCCATGCCGGAACATAATCAATAGAAGCAGGGATTCCAATGGCACGTAAAGACAAAGCTAAAAATGCCGCCATATCATCACAAGTACCCCAACGGGTCTGTAGCATTTCAGCATAAGACTGTTTATAAGGATATTTAGTCATTCCTATATTATAACGCATTCCACCTAATTTTATGATACGAAGGGCCAATTCTCGTGGAGACATTAAAGAATCCAATAAATGACCAAACTTTTGAAAACCTTCCTCACGCCAATCCGATAATGGCTCATGGTCTATACGATAAGGCAAAATATAATGACAGAATTCATCAAATGAACAGTAATCTTTTATTTTTCCATTCTCCCATATCTTAAAGGAATATTCAATATTTTTTATTAAATAATCTCCCGTTATAACTTTTATATCTTCAATCTTACTAAAGCCTGCCAACTGTCGTTTAGAAATAGAATCAAATCCATGCCAAATCTTAGAATATCGTACATCCCAACTTATAGGATCATTTTGTGGGATAATCTTCAAAAAGTTCTTATATCTATCCAACGAATCATAAGGGAGTATTGAATATTTACCAGGCATATTTTCAATCAAAAAACAGGCAGCACGGTATTTCAAGCTATCATGTTTAAAATGCTTCAACACTTTTTCCAACTCCGCTTTATTATGTTTAGCCTGCTGCAAAGCAATATCCAAATGACTTACTCCATTCGTACAAGCAGAAAGAAGAATTACAAAAACAAAATATACACCACAAACTCTCATACTACTTTATCTTTTTAAATATCCTGTCCATACATATTTCATCCGTCACTCTATTCTTAGACTTCCATATCAATGTCGCCTTTCCTACAATATATTCCTCCGGCAAAGGCCCCCAATAGCGCGAGTCCTGAGAATTATAACAATTATCACCACCCATGAAATAATAATTGTGCATAAAAACATAATGCTCCACTTCCCGCCCATTTAAATAAAAATGCCCGTTACTCGCTATTAATTTATCTTGTTGCTCCCATTCTATAAGGTTGCGATAAAGCAAATAATGTTTATCATCCATCACAATAGTATCCCCACGGGAAGGAAGATAAAAAGGACCAAAATCTTTAATACTCCATTTTAAGATGGTATCACCGGGATAAGCAAAAAAACAATTTTCCTGTATCATTTTCTCCACATTCCTCGGTTTCTCCAAAAAATGCGCCAAACTGTTTTGTGAAACTATATTTCCTAATTCCTTATCATAACCTCTGACCCTATATCGGGCGTCCCTTATTTCAACAGTATCACCCGGCAATGCGATACACCTCTTTACATAATAAAGCATCAGGTTAAAGCCTACACTGTCCCATCGTTCCGGATAAGGGAAATTAAAGACCAATACCTCATTGCGCCGAAATTCACTGAATCCCTTCAAACGATCTATGTGTAGCGGCTTATGTTGCCGGGCATCACCAAGGCTGAATATACGTGGTCCTTTCAACATTTTATTGACAAGCACATAGTCACCCGGTATCAAAACCGGCTCCATGGAGTCAGAAGGTATGGCAAATGAGGCAAAAACAAATATCTGTAATAACAACCAAATAATCATCATTAACAAACTCCCTCCGGCCACACAAACCAGCAAGTTATATAAAACGCCTATGTATTTCTTTAGATACCTCATTTTAAATCTTAAAAGGTTGGAAATTTCTGCCGCCCGTTCTGCATAAAGAAAATATGTTCTTCACGCCCACGGGTCAGATCGCGTAACCAGAACAATGCATTGTCAGGCACAATCCAGTCCAAACAGGTAGTATCAGCCCGCTGTTTTCCCAAACTCTTCCATCCTTCAGTACCGGCATGACAGAACAACTCATAAGTATCACCCGGAGAAATAAAATTGTCATCATTCCGGGGCATATACTCCAGGCAATCTATAACTGCGACACGGCCCAAATCAACAACTACCTCCCCTCCTTTGTCTAAAGACAGATAATAAGAAAGAGGATTACCATCCGCCACATGCTTTGCCAGCACATGCATATTTCCTTTTTCCGTAGGACTCCCCCAAACCGCTATCGGAGAAACAGCCTTGCCATTGGCATAAAATGTCATTTCCGCCAGTTCCGCGCATTTATCATTGTCAGCCTTATATCTTATGTAACGGCACTTAACCGGCTTATTCAGAAAGATTCTATTCCTTGCTATCACGGGAGTATCCGCTATCTCATATAATGTCTTTCCATCTTCAAAGTCTTTCGTCATACTTCCCTCAAAAGTACCTCCCACCACATGGCCCATAAAGCTGCGCAACCAACCATATACCGGATATTTTCTATACAAACGAACCTTTACTGTTTTCTCCCAATCCGGAAGAAACGTATTTATTTCTCCACCTGCAAACCAAAAGGGGAAGCCGGAAGGATAATAATTGCCTTTGGTATATTTCATGGGAAGATATACCAGTTCCGATTCTAGATTAGGTATTTCCATTTTGCCGCTTGCCGAGCGTGCACAGGCACAACTCCACCAATGCGCTTCGTGGAAATGGGCCAGATAACAAACCTCACCATCAGGAATACCGGTAAGTATGCGTAACGTATCCGGATAATATGCATAACTGACATCTTTCATATAAGGGTGATAGAATAAAAGCGGCATTGATTTCCAATCATCTCCCAGATGTGCCGCCTTTTCTTCTTGAAAACCATACATGGACCTGTAAACCTTGCCACGTTTATACCCTCCCGTATCCCTACTCCCCCTCACAGCCTCCGAAGCTATATACCAAATAGGTACATCGCTCTCTGTCGTGTCACGAACAACATTCCATACATGTCCCCCTCTGGCATCCGTATCTTCCATACAAGGAATGCCGACAGCCCGAAATGCATAAGTCACTATATCCGCCGCATCCACGCAACTACCATATCGATGGCTGAATAAATACCTGGGACCGATATGAGGCAGTTCAAAGTCTTCACAATAAATAAAGACAGGTTCTTGTAGATGCCTGCTTACCAAATTCGCGGCCTCCACCACATCGCTGCCTTTATATATGGAATCTAATAAATATCCATATTTCTTTTCATAAAGTTCACGCCATTCTTCCAGCGGTTCATCCCCTATACGATAAGGCAACAAGTATTCACAAAAATCTTCAAATGAAAGAGAACGGTTCCATGGACGTTTCTGCCAATTATCAAAAGCACGGTCTATATTGTCTATCAAGTATTCGGCTGTGATAATATGGGCATCATATATTTTAAGAAGATTACGATAGGTATAATGCCCCCAACGTCTGGCATAAGTCTGGTCTATTTGTCCGAAAGGACTATAATAAGTACGTACACGCTTCACACTATCCATTTCACCTCCCTGTTGGTAGGAATAGCAATGAGGCATATTCCGTATCAAAAATTTAGCCGCTTCCAATTTTAAAGAATCGTGTTCATAATGCTTCAGTACTTTTTCCAGTTCCTTGCTGTTTGCCGCTGAAAAATCCAAAGCATGCATCAACTGTTTCTGATGCAAAGATGCGTGGGAACAAGAAATGCATATAACACAACAAAAAAGCAAATATTTCAGTATGCACATATAGCTATAGATTTTAAGAATATATTATTTATGATTATACAGTCACAAATAATTATTATCTATTCAGCATTCTTCAAATTATATTTTCTCACCACGAAGTCTTCTTCATCCAATGTCGTTCCATAAAGTACACTGTCGTCATTAGTCACTCCGAAAGAAACTATAGGAACATCTAATCTATAAGCATTTATGAGATTACCATCCCAATCATACACTATCAGTTCGTCACCATAATAATTGGGACGTTCTTTATATGAGTCATGTTCTCCAGCCTCTTTTTCAGTATAGGGTCTCATCAAACTGTAAATTCGGTTTTTAGTAACTCGAACAAGTACTCCCCGTAAACAGTCATCATTCAAAATTTGCTGCTGATCAGAGGTGATACGGAATGAAGGATAAGTGGAGCAGACAGGTGTCCTTTTTCTAATCTCTTTACCTTCTATTTCAAATATCTCTATATATCTGCCTAGTCTGCCGGCATATACAATTTTATTTTCTGTAGGATGCTTCAGCAACTCGGCATCACAATATACCATGTGTTTAGCAACTTTTAATTCAGAGGGAGAATTGAATCCGGGAAATTTAAACTCATCTACTTCCTCCGTTGTACCTAACCTGAAATCTATAACCGATAATATATTATCACTATATAGACCTGACCCTACAATAAAGCAAAGAGTATCATTCATCATTGCTACTGAAGGAAACAGCAAATGTTCACCTGCATCCGGAGCATGTATAGTTTCCCACAAGTCTTTGTGATAAATCTTCTCGACATTCATTTTATAGATGCATCTTAGCCTTCCAGAAAAATCTGTTACATACAAAATATTTTTATCTCCATTTCCCCAAAGATAAGGTTGGACAGCCTCAAAAGGACCATTCCCAATAGTTAAGAAAGAACCTTCCTTTACTAATTTATCAGAATACACTCTGTATACACCATAAGTTGAAGTTCCAGATAACTCCTCGATAATCAGCAGACTATCGTTAACAAAATCAATACTAGCTCCCCACAATATGGAATCACATGGCAAATTCTTGCCTAATAAAAAAACAAATTCAATAGAATTTTCATCTAACTTATTAGATACTTGACCCGTTTTTTTTAATGAACAAGAAGCCATAAAGCTAATTATAATAAATATATAAAGAAAGGTTCTCATTTTTTCAAATTTTAAACATTGATTTAATTATATATAGTCGCATCTTTTTGTGTATTAAGAGTCGGACGCCATGGAACTGTCGAATCAACAATTCCACATTGATATGTTATTCGATAATGGCATCCACCTCCAGAACCTTCACCGCCAGCTAATGCTTCGACATTAGCCAATGCTAAATCAGACATTACATCCGATTTCTGAACATTATACACATTAAATCCTGCTATCAAAGCAAATGCAGCAACTATAGTTACTTTCAAAATTTTTCCTTTCATCGTCTTTTATTTTTTTGATGAATTGTTACTTTCATTGTAATCTCTTTATGGAAACAAGTTCCACCTCAGGAAAAGCAAACCTACCGCTTGCCCATTCCAATCTTTTACATTACTTTTGCATTGGACTTAATCTCCTTTCTTTTAGGAGAGAGCCGCAGGGTGGAAAGAATCTGATTCCAGCAAAGAAAAAGGATTTCTTTCCATCCGCTTTTTACTCTCATTAGCTTATACTTCATCTTTATTCAGCATTTCCCGTTATCTTCAAACGAAGTGGGGAATTGTCTGCATTGCAATAAATGGTGACCGTCTTGCTGAAATGTTCAGCCTTTTCGGCTTCATAAATCACTGTCAGCACCGCTTTTTCTCCCGGACGGATACCTTCCTTACTATAGTTTACCCTAGTACAGCCACAAGAAGTGATAACATCGTATATCACCAGCACATGCTGCCCCGTATTGGTCAACGTGAACTTGCGTTCCTGCTTCTCCAACTGAGGAAATGAACCGAAGTCTATACTTTCCACATCCTGAATGACTTTCGTGATCGGCGTTTCCGCTTTTACAACTTCACCACCTGTCAATACCTTCAGATAAAGTTCCTTCACCTTCGGATTATGAACTGGATTGCCTATAGCCACCACCTTATTATCTTTATCCAATAGAAATGTTTGGAAAGTCATTTCACCCGGAAAATGGTTCAATTGATTAAAATCATCCATTTCATCGAAACAAACAGGATAGACAAATGCATCACGACAGGTAATATAACGCAGTTCTTTCATATCTTTCGGATGAAAATAGAACGCAAAGGGAACAGGACGGTTCAGAGTTGAATCCACTTCCTGCATAAACAGCTTCCAGCGAGGCAATTGTAACTTGCAACTGGTACATCCTACTGAATCGATATATGTCACTACCTTATAGTCTGCATCGACAAAAGAAAAATTCACCGTATCCTTCCCTTGAATAGTAAAGACGGAACGGGCAGGAAAGAGAATTTCTTTCCCCTCCCATTCCTCAACCAAACGAGCGATTTTATCTTTTTCAGATTCTTTGCAGGAGGAAAACAGAGCAAGTACGCATAGTAATAGACAAAGGCATCTCATTGACTAATCCAAGCTAAAAGGTCTAAGAACATATTCCACTTTTTCTCCGGTACTGCAAGTAACATTCCCACTACCCAGACATATATCATACCCGGATTCTCCTGCAGCCAATGCTTCCACATTATCTAAAAGAAACTCACTCTCTACCGGCTTTCCGGATTGCTTTTCCCAAGCCATTACCGCCATTAGCATAACAACGGTAAATAACACAAATACTTTTTTCATTGGTTTATCATTTTTTGTGTGAAGGTAGAGAACATCTATCGGGCACGCAAATTTTTTCCCTTAAATTGATCTTAAGGTGACCTTAAAGTTTTCTTAAGATTCAAAAAATCCCCATTTCATCGGAAGGAATTATTTTAATGCCCTGATCTCCAAATCATATTCTTTCTTTAACTTATAAGTTCCTTTTTTATAAATATGCGTATCTTTGCAATCTCTAACATGAACAAGAAATATGAAAATACTGACAAATTTATTCAAGTTTAGCTTTATTGCATTGGGATGGACTGTATTCATCCTACTATCTTATGTTGCTTTTAAAGATGAAAAAGCAAATGCTCTGATAACAATGAAGGACAGCCTACGTGAAGCAATCAACATTGATTATCAAGAACGATTAAACAAGATTCTTATTCATTATCGTCCTTTAGGCAGAAAGTTAAAAGGTGTTCAAATAGAATGCGGTGATAGCATGGAAACCATTTATTTTGAAGACAGCATCCATGAGTCACTGGCTACCCAATCGGTCAACCAGTATGTGATGACAAAGATTATCCCTGTCAATCCTGACAAATTCAATAAGATCTTCCAAGAAGAATGGGAAAAGAATGGGATTTCTGCTATAAAGACGGGAATCATTTATCGCCACAACAAGGAAAAGGCATTTAGTGACAATGATTCAATCTCCTTTCAGTCGGCCCTTGTCACCCCTGTACAAACAATAGATGCAAAAAGAAGTGCCGGCGTACAGGCATGGGCTATGATTCATTGGACAGAAATAGTAAAACATACTACTCCAAAAGTGTTATGGAGCATCATCGCCTATTTCATCGTCTTGGTATGGGTGTCTTTGTCATTTTTGAAAAAGCCGCTGGAAAAAGATATCCCGGCCAGTCAGAACTGCACACGATTTGAAAAGATGGTTTTAAAGCTGGAAAGTCAGAAATTGTATATCAACGACCAGCCGTGTCCCATAGCACCTGCGGATTTCAATCTGCTGTTACTATTCATCAATGCACCGGAACATTTTCTAACCAAAGAAGACATAAAGAATGTATTTTGGCCGCAAGAGGACAAGCCCGACAATAAAATACATAATCATATTTCCACCCTTAAATCCTCAATAAAGAACTTTCCAGAATATCAGATTATAACAGAACCTAAAAAAGGATACCGTCTGGTTATTTCTTCAAATGGATGAATGAGCTTTTTTCCAACTTTTATTGTTAATGCAAAGATAACGATTTATCTTCGCATTAACAATCCGTTTAAGAAAAAGGGAATAATGAAATATCCCATTGGTATACAGAGCTTTGACAAGATGCGTGAAGATGGTTTTGTCTATGTGGACAGGACAGCTTTGATTTATAAGTTGGTATCTGTGAGTACGACATATTTTCTGAGCCGTCCCCGACGTTTTGGAAAGAATCTGCTGGTGAGTACCCTGGATACTTATTTCAAGGGAAGGAAAGAATTTTTTGAAGGATTGGCTATTGCAGATCTGGCAAATAAGTTTAACTATACAATAGAGGAAACGAAAGGGTTCCTGACCATGGTGGCTGCCAATTATTTAAAGCCCAAAGATACCGAGATTTCCAATTGGATTGTAGATGCCGTCATTTTGCTTGAAGAAGGGGAGACTACAGCTTTCTGCACTGTATTAACTTCTTTCCTTGCCGATATACCGTATAATTCTCATGGCTCGATAAAGACGGTTGAGGCGACAGAAAAGCATTTTCAATATACTTTCTATCTGATTCTTCGTTTGCTGGGAGTATACTGCCGGTTGCATGTGGAGTATTTTACTATCTGCTCGTCAGCATTGACATCCATACCGAATAGCAGACCGGCAGCCTCATCCACATAAATACCGGCTATAGGACGATCAAGTACAAGGGTTTTCACCACATTGCCTTCATGGGTAAATATACGCAATATCCTGCCCCCCTGCTTATAGGCATCGGCCAACTTCATAATATCTTTAAATTTGCGCCCGTCATAAATGGCATAAATATAGTTATCAATCACCTGCACATCATAATAGCAGATTCTGCCTGCCGGAAGGCCATACCCTTCAGGACTCACTTTAAATTGGGGTTCACCATCCCCACCCAATTCTC
>OLSE01002590.1_pt1 | contig 9997 bp, 9 predicted proteins | sample 1673191 | NCBI WGS metagenome assembly OLSE01 (sample SAMEA3136764, study PRJEB25190) | human gut metagenome | biome: human gut; feature: human-associated habitat; material: faeces | place: Austria | collected 2013
ATTTGTATCGTACATTTTGAAAAATCAAAGCTGGCGAAATATGCGGATATCAGGCTCTTCACGGCCACGACCGACATGACGGCCGGGCACGATGAAATTGCGAGGAGGGCCGCGGAGCACGCGATCATAGAAACCCTCTATATGGGCATGATTACAAAGGATGCGGAGAAATATAAGCCCCGGATCAAAAAGACGATCTCCGCGATTATTGCAAACAAATAAAACCTGAACGAAACTGAATCCCAAACATCATTTTAAAACGGCAAAGCCTTGGCGGAAAACAGGGTGTCTTTCCTATTGCCTGATATACCCCCGATTGCGTACGAATCGGGTCTATATAAAAAATCTGAAAAGGAAAAAAATGGAGGTAAACATGAAAAAGAAGTTTGTTTGTATGTTGGCGGTTTTCGTGGTTGGCATTTTAATGTTCACGGCATGCGCACAGCCTGCGGCACCTGTGGAGAGCGGAAGCGCTTCGCCGGAGGCTTCAGCGGAGGAAACCCCGGCGGAAACGGGAGACGGGGGCGGCGCCCCGCAGTATAAAATGGCCTTTTCCGGGTCGGAGCTTGCCAACCCGTGGGTCGCAATGGTAAAAGACGGCTTTGAAGCGGCGTGCAAAGACAACGGGATCGAATTCGTATCCCTCAATGCGGGCAGCGACGTAGACCAGCAGGTCGCGGATGTGGAAAACGTGATTGAAAGCGGATATAACGCGCTGGTGTTCAACCCGATCGACGGAACGGCGCTTGATACGGTGCTGAACAAAGCGACGGACGAAGGGATCGCCAGCGTAACGATCGCCCAAACGGCGGACGCGGCGACGGCGGGCATCGTGCTGGACGACGCCGCATACGGCGCGGTCATCGGGCAGAACGCAGTCGACTGGATCAATCAAAACCTTGGCGGCAAGGGCAAGGTTGCGGTTTTAGCGGAAGACAACATCCAGTCCTCCATCGCCCGCGGCGACGCGATCGTGGCGGCAATCGAAAAGGGCTGCCCGGATGTTGAAATCGTCGCGCGGCAGCACGCGAACACGCCCGAACTCGGACTCAGCGTTACAGAAAACCTGCTGCTCCAGCATCCCGACCTCAATGTGGTTGTGGCCTGCAACGATTCCGGCGGCGTAGGCGCGTTCCAAGCATTTGAAAATGCGGGCATCTCCGGCGACGACCGCGCAATCTTCTCGGGCGACAAGACCGACGAGGCGGTTGGATATATGAAGCAGGAGAACAGCATCTACCGCGGAACGGCGGACCTGCATCCCTACGAGAGCGGCTATAATGCGGTCCTGATGGCGCTCGAATACCTCAAGAGCGGGCTTCCGGCGGAGCAGGAGCAGGTGCCTCTCGAAATGGAGCCGATTACCCAAGCGCAGATTTTGGCGGAAGGGTAAAAAATCCGGCGTATAACCCCGTCCCGCACCTTTCAAGCGGGACGGGACGCCGGATTTGAACCGGCCGGAAGGGAGAAAAAGAATGGACTTACTAAAGATCGATCACCTGTCGAAATATTATTCCGGCGTAAAGGCGTTGGACGACATTTCGTTTTCCGTGCGGGAAGGGGAAATCCATGCGATCTGCGGGGAAAACGGAGCGGGAAAATCCACGCTGATTAAGGTACTGACCGGGGCGATCCATCCGACAAAGGGTGGATTTGAATTTGACGGAAAGGCCTACGATAAAATGACGCCGCACCAGGCAATGGAGGCGGGAATCCGCGCGATTTACCAGGAATTCACATTGATCCCCTATCTTTCCATCGCTGAGAACCTGTTTTACGGACATGAATTGATGAAGGGGATGGTCCGGGACAGCGAGGCCATGAACAGCCGCACGCGCGAGCTGTGCGAGGAGATCGGTGTGGATCTGAACCCCAGGGCCAAGGTGGAAACGCTCGGGATCGCGCAACAGCAGATCGTAGAAATCTTGAAGGCGGTGTCGCAAAGCGCAAAGCTGTTTATCATGGATGAACCGACCGCGCCGCTTACGCTCAAGGAAACAAAGATATTTTTCAGGATCATTGAAAAGCTGAAAGCGGAGGGTGCGACGATTATTTATATTTCGCACCGTCTGGAAGAAATTTTTGAACTGTGCGACAGCATTACGGTGTTTTGCGACGGAAGGTATGTCGTAACGAAAAAAACGGAAGAGCTGGACAAAAAACAGCTGATCGCGTATATGGTGGGCCGGGAGCTCGGGGAAAATTATCCGCGGGCGGCTCAGCGGCCCGGCGGGGAGGCCCTGAGGGTGGAGGACCTGGAGGGACCGAGGCTCCATGACGTAAGCTTTTCCCTGCGGAAGGGCGAAATCCTTGGCTTTGGGGGTCTTATCGGCGCGGGACGCACCGAGCTTGCCCGGGCAATTTTCGGCGCTGATAAGATTACCGGGGGAAAAATTATATTAAATGGAAAAGAATATAAACCCAAGTCGCCTGCAGCCGCCCTCAGGGCCGGCATCGGCCTTATCCCGGAGGACAGGAAAAATCAGGGGCTGATTATGGAAATGTCGGTGAAACAGAATATTTCCATCGGCGTGCTTGACAAGGTAGCAAATAAAAAACCGTATCTCAGCAAAAAGCGCGAGACGGATTATTCGGATCAATATATCCGTGAGCTGAAAATTAAAACGCCGGCCGATACGCAGCTGGTCAAAAACCTTTCGGGGGGCAACCAGCAAAAGGTTGTGCTTGCGAAAATGATGGCGGTGAACTGCGATATCCTGATCTTTGACGAGCCGACGCGGGGGATCGACGTAGGGGCGAAACAGGAAATCTATACCCTGATGCGCGCGCTGGCCGACAACGGCAAGGCGATCATCATGATTAGTTCGGAAATGCCGGAGTTGATCGGCATGTCGGACCGCATCGCCGTCATGAGCAACGGGTATCATGTGGCGGAATTGGAACGGGAAGAATTTTCGCAGGAAAAGATACTGGAGTATGCTTCCAGCAAACTGGTTTGGAGGGGAACAACAATGATAAATGATAAAAGAAAGACGATGGTTAACTATTTGCTGGATTATGGCATCGTGATCGTCCTTGCCGCCCTGATGGTTGTGTTTTCCATCACGTCCGATAAATTCCTGAGCGCAAGCACCCTGTTCACGATCCTGCGGCAGGTGGCGGTAACAGGCATTATCTCGGTCGGCATGACGTTTGTCATGCTGACAGGGGGCATCGACCTTTCGGTCGGTTCGGTCGCGGGCGTGGTCAGCGTGCTCGGCGCGGTGCTGATGGTTTCGGGAGTCCCGATCTTTGGGGCGGTCGTCATCTGCTTAATGATCGCCGCAGGCTTCGGCTTCGTAAACGGCGTCTGTGTGAATGTATTCAATATCCCGCCGCTCATCGGTACGCTGGGCGTTATGACCTCCCTGCGCGGCGTGGCCTACCTCGTTTCCAACGGCGTTCCGGTTTATGGTTTTGACGAGGGATTCAAGCAGTTTGCACAGGGGTCGCTCGGCCCGATTCCCTATCCCGTGCTGCTTATGGTGGGCGTGTTCCTGGTGGGCGCGTTTATTCTCATGAAAACACGGACGGGACGCTATATCTACGGCGTGGGTGGAAACGAGGAAGCAAGCCGCCTTTCGGGCGTGGGTGTAACCAAAACAAAATACCTTGTTTATACGGTCAGCGGACTGCTCTCCTCGCAGGGCTCGTGCTCCTGGCGCGGACCAACAGCGGCCAGCCAAGCGCGGGCGACGGCTATGAGATGGATGCGATCACGGCGGTAGTCCTGGGCGGCGTCAGCATTGCGGGCGGCAAGGGCAATATCTGGCTGGTCGTCGTGGGCGTTGTCATCATGGGAACGCTTTCAACAGGTATGGTTATGAACAACATCAACGATTACGTACAGCAGGTCATCAAGGGAATCGTGCTTGTCGCAGCCGTTGCGTTCGCACAGTTTTCACAGAAGGTGAAGGCAAACAACATCGTGGTATAAACGGAAATACAGCAAAGGACAGGATAAATCTATGTTAGAGCAACTGAAAGAAGAAGTACTGAAAGCGAATAAATTGTTAAGCTCCGAACACCTTGCAATCCTCACGTGGGGGAACGTTTCGGGATTTGATCCGGAAAAAGGGCTTGTGGTTATCAAGGGCAGCGGCGTGGAATACAACATTATGGAATCCCAACACCTGACGGTGCTCGATCTCGGCGGCAATGTGGTAGAAGGAGAATGCAATCCCTCGACAGACCTTGACACGCACCTCGAGATTTACCGGAATTTCAAAAATGTGCGGGGAATCGTGCATACGCATTCCACCTACGCGACGGTATGGGCGCAAATGGGCCGGGCCATCCCCTGCTATGGAACGACGCACGCGGATTATTTCAAGGGAGATATCCCGTGCACCCGCAAAATAACAAAGGAAGAGATCGGCCGGGACTACGAAAAGAATACGGGAAAAGTAATCGTGGAAACCTTCTGCGGGCTTGACCCGGACGTCATGCGCGCGGTGCTGGTGCGCTGCCATGGTCCGTTTGTGTGGGGCAATTCCGCGCTGGATGCTCTGCATAACGCGGTTGTGCTGGAAAATGTGGCAAAAATGGCATTTTTGACCGATGGGCGGGTCCCGGGGCAGGAACCGCTCGTGGACGACGAACTGCTGAAAAAACACTATAACCGTAAATTTGGCGCGGACGCCTATTACGGGCAATCAGGAGAGACGAAATGACGGCAACAATAAAGGAATCCGTGCGCGGCACGCTCCGGCAGGAAAGTGAATCCGTCGGGAACATTTTTGAAAAGCTGGATATGGGTGCGGTGGAACAACTGGTAGAAATGCTGTGCTCACTGGAAGGGCGCGTTGTAACAGCGGGCTGCGGAACGTCGGGCGCGGCGGCAAAAAAAATCGCGCATACGCTGAACTGCGTCGATTGTCCGGCCGTTTTTATAAGTCCCGCCGACGCGGTGCACGGCGGGATGGGAACCGTGTGCGCGGGCGATGTGGCGATCCTGCTTTCCAAGGGATCACCCAGTTGGTTCCCGGACTCAAGAAGCGGGGCGCGAAGATCGTCGCGGTTACGGAAAATGAAAACTCTGAACTCGCGAGGGAAAGCGACCTCCTGCTGAAAATCCATGTGGCAAGCGAGCCCGACCGGTTTAATATGCTGGCCACGTCAAGCACGCTCACCGTAATCGCTGTAATGGATGCGATCGCAATCTGTGTGATGGACCGTAATGGGTTTACCAGAGAAACATTTGCGGTGATCCATCCGGGCGGCGCGGTCGGGCGGCGGCTGCTGGACAGATAAACGGGCCGCGCCAAGGCGCGGGTTCGATCAAAGGAAAAAGGAGTAATAACGAAAATGACGAAAAAGAAACGGAAGCTAAGATACGGCATGGTGGGCGGGGGCGCGCCCACGAGTGTCGGCGTAATCCATAGAAACGCCCTTTGCCTCAACGGGGATGCGGAGCTTGTGTGCGGAGCGTTTTCACACAGCTTTGCAACCTCCCAAAAAGAAGGCGCGGAATTCGGCGTCGCGGCGGACCGCATTTATCATTCCCATGAGGATATGGCGGAACAGGAAGCGAAAAGGGCGGACGGCATCGATTTCGCGGTGATTTGCACGCCGAACGCGTATCATTATCCGGCGGCAAAGGCATTCATGGAAAAGGGCATCAATATCGCGTGCGACAAGCCCCTGTGCCTTACGCCGCAGGAAGCGGAAGACCTGAAAAAGACCGCACAGGAAAACAACGTTTTGTTTTGCCTGACCCACACCTTCACCGGGCATCTTGTGTCGCGCGAAGCGCGGGCGCTGTACCGCAAGGGCGTGATTGGCGAGCTGCGCACCGTGGTTGTGGAATATCCGCAGGATTGGCTGGTAGACGCACTCGAGAAGGAAACGGAGGAGACGAAAACCTGGAGGTCGGTTCCCGCGCTGTCAGGGCGCGGAGCCGCCATCGGCGATATAGGCTCCCACATGGAAAACTGGGTTCACTTTGTAACGGGCCTGCGGGTGAAAAAAGTGCTCGCAAATCTTGAAGCGGTCGGCAAGGGCACCATGCTGGATAACAATTTCCAGGTGATCGTGAAATACGACAACGGCGCTTCCGGTTTTTTCTGGGGCTCGCAGGTGGCGATTGGGTACGACAACGCATTCAAGGTGATGCTGCTCGGTGAAAAAGGCTCGATCGAGTTCTGGCAGGAGAACAACAATTACCTGATCTTGCGCCTGCGCAACCAGCCGATGCAGGTCATATCGCGCGGGAGCTCTTACTGCCAGCCGGAATCACTGAAATATGTCCGCACGCCAAAGGGGCACCCGGAAGGACTGACCGAGGCGTTCGCCAATATTTACAAATCCTTCACCGACGCGGTTTATGACAAGCTGGATGGTAAAACAATCGACGAGGACAGCTATGGGTATCCGACGATCGATATGGGTGCGGACGGCGTAAGGTTTTTCAACGCCTGCGTAGACAGCCAGGAAAACGGCAATATATGGATTACAACCGGGAAATAACCGGAAAACAGGTTTCCTCCCTGAACTATGATTTTATTGTGCGGCGGAAGATGCAGGGGAAGGGTTCCCCTGCATTTCCCGCTGTACGGCATAAAGGAGATAAACGATGTCAAACTACACAATTGGAATCGATTTTGGCTCGCTTTCGGGAAGGGCCGTGCTGGTCAACGTGGCGACAGGAGAAGAGGTCGCGCAGAGCGTGCTCGATTATCCGCATGCCGTCATGGACGAAACGCTTCCCTCCGGGAAAAAGCTGGGCGTGGACTGGGCGCTCCAGCATCCGCGCGACTACCTTGAGGTGCTTTACGGTACGATTCCCGGGGTGCTCGCAGAGAGCGGGGTGGAAAAAGAGGATGTCATAGGGATCGGGATCGACTGCACCGCCTGCACGATGCTTCCCACCCTTGCGGATGGAACGCCGCTTTGTTTCCTGCCGGAATATGAAGACGAGCCGCATGCCTATGCCAAGCTGTGGAAGCACCATGCGGCGCAGGAATATGCGAACCGGCTGAACGAAGCCGCGCATGTGCGCAAGGAAAAGTGGATCGCGCGTTACGGCGGAAAAATTTCCTCGGAATGGACGTTCCCCAAAATCTGGCAGGTTTTGGATGAAGCCCCCCATATCTACGAAAAAATGGACCGCTTTATCGAAGCGGCGGATTGGATCGTCTGGCAGCTGACCGGCACGGAAAAACGCAGCGCGTGCATCGCCGGATATAAGGCCGTCTGGCATAAAAAGGACGGCTACCCGACGGATGATTTTTTTGCGTCGCTTGATCCGCGGCTCGAACATGTGGTAGACGAGAAACTGGCGCGGAGGGTTTATCCGCACGATACGTGCGCCGGATACCTCACGAGGGAAATGGCGGAAAAAACGGGGCTTGCGGAAGGTACGGCGGTTGCGGTCGCCAACACGGACGCCCACGTCTGTATGCCTGCGGTGCGAATCGGCGGCCCGGGAAAAGTACTGGCGATCATGGGTACGTCGACATGCATGATGCTGCTCGGCGAAGAGGAGTGCGCGGTGCCGGGAATCTGCGGGTATGTGGAGGACGGCATGCTGCCAGGGTTTTACGGCTATGAAGGCGGGCAGTCGTGCGTGGGCGACCACTTTGCGTGGTTTGTGGAGAACTGCGTCCCGGCAGAATATTTTGAAGAGGCGCAACGGCGGGGGGAAAACATCCACACCTACATGCAGGAGCTTGCCGCCGGGCTGAAGCCAGGGGAAAGCGGGCTGCTGGCGCTCGATTGGTGGAACGGTAACCGCAGCGTACTTGTGGATGTGGATCTTACCGGGATGATGCTGGGCATGACGCTCCGGACGAAGCCGGAAGAGATGTATCGAGCGCTTGTGGAGGCGACGGCCTTCGGCGCGCGGAAGATTATTGAAAATTTTGAAAAGAACGGAGTGCGTGTAGACGAATATTACGCCGCGGGGGGTATTGCGGAAAAATCTGCCTTCATGATGCAGCTTTACGCCGACGTTATCAAAAAGAAAATACGGATTTCGGGCAGCCCGCAGGGGCCTGCGCTGGGCGCGGCGATTTACGGGGCAGTCGCGGCGGGCGCGGAAAAGGGCGGCTACCAGAATGTGTTTGATGCGGCGGACGCAATGGGGAAGCTTAAGGACACGGTATATACGCCGAACCCCGCCTGCACGGATATATATGACCGGCTGTATATGGAATATGAAACGCTGCACGATTACTTTGGCAGGGGCGGAAACGATGTAATGAAGCGCCTGAAAGCAATTAAAAAAGAAATGCACTGACCTGAAAGGAGGATTTTATGGCGAAATACGACCAATCATACGAAGAGGTGCTGCGCATCGAGCGCGATACGCTGGACTCTCTTTTAACAACGGTGGACAGGGATGTTCTTGACCGGATCGTCGACCTTTTGTGCACGGTAAAGCCGAACAGTAAGAAGGTAATTACGGCGGGCTGTGGTACGTCGGGGATGGCGGCACAGAAAATCGCGCATACCCTGAGTGTGGTGGAGGTACCGGCCTTTTTCCTGTCGCCCGCGAACTCCATCCACGGCGGCTTGGGCGCAATCCAAAAGGGCGACGTGGCGGTGCTGTTTACCAAGGGCGGAAATACGGGCGAGATTGTGAACTATATTCCCGTGTGCAAGGAAAAAGGCGCGGTAATTATTGGTGTAACGGAAGATGAAACTTCCATATTGGGTAAAAACTGCGATATCCTGCTGAAAATTGCGGTAGAACGCGAGCCATGCCCGTGGAAGCTGATCGCTTCGGGCAGCATTGTGGCGGCGATCGCCGTATGGGACGCAATCGCGTTTACCGTAATGCGGCACAACGGGTTTACCAAGGAACAATTTTACCTGACGCACCCCGGCGGATCGGTGGGAGACAAGCTGCGCGCGGGAAAATAGAAAATTACACTCAAAAAACGGCGGAGTCATCTGCGGCAAAAGCAGGAGGCCTATCCGCCGTCTGTTTTTTACTTGATGGCAGCGGTTTCCTCCGGCAGGATCTCATACCGGGAAAACAGCTCCAGTCCGATGCGGCCCGCCAATGTTTCGGGCACAGGACCAAGCGCACAGTATTGCTTCCTGTGCCCGTGCGGGCCCTTTTCATCATTTGAAACCAAAATAGCGGCGGATGCCGCGCCGTTTGTCCGTTCGGGTGCGGCGCTGAGGTATGCCGCAGTGTAGAAAGAAAGCTGGACGTCCCCTTCCGATTCATATTCGAGGACGAGGATTTTGTGTCCTGCGGGGCAGACGTCCCGCTGGCTTTTTTGTATTTCCATGATATGCCGTTCCGAAAGACCCTGTGCGCGCATTTGTTCGGCGGCCTCCCGCTCGTGCCGCGGGTCCGGCCGCGGCGGCGTATACAGGAAAAGATCGTTTAAGTAATACCCGCATTCCGTTCCGTCCGGCTTTTTGAAGGCAAACCGCTCTTCCTTTGGGTTTCCTCCTATCGTCATGATATGCGTCTGGTGGATAGGCAGCTCTTTGCTTTCCGGCCCGACGGTCAGGGAGAGGTCGAGCGGAAACGCCGGGTCGAATGCGGAGAAGAGTCCGCCGTCCTCGAATTCACAGTGCATGACGGAAATATCCTGCTCAGGAACATCCGCAAGCGGGCCAAGCGCAACGCCTTTTCCAAGGAAATACCGGAAGGGCAGGAGCACCTCCGGATCGTGGCCCAGCAAGGGAGCCGCGCCGCCCGAGGTGAAAGAAAGGGTTCTTCCCTGTACACAGAGGGACTGTGGCCAAAAGCAGTTCAGCTCTGCGTCCAGCAGGGCAAATTCCCGTTCCTCCCGGTGAGTAGACGCTTCAGACCCACCGTCTAAAAGCCTTTGTGGGATGGGACGGTGGTAAAAGAGCCACAGGCAGTTTTTTCCGCCGTACGAGGCGAGCCCCGCAAGCACCGCATCCTGTCCCCGCACACGCAGAGGCCTGTTTAGAATGATCTCCCGTTCGGGCACAAAGGGTTTTTCCGGTAATTCGTTCATGGCTTTCCTCCCATAATTGTCATTCAATAGTATACGTGCGTGCGGGCGGG
>OLSE01002592.1_pt1 | contig 9982 bp, 7 predicted proteins | sample 1673191 | NCBI WGS metagenome assembly OLSE01 (sample SAMEA3136764, study PRJEB25190) | human gut metagenome | biome: human gut; feature: human-associated habitat; material: faeces | place: Austria | collected 2013
AAGGAAACCAAAGCGCCGGAGGGGTTTGTCCTTGATACCGGCGTGTATGAAGTGATGATCGACACAGACGGCAAGACCTACCAGGTGGAGAACAAGGCAGGCGTCGGCTTCATCAATGAAGCTATGCGAGGCAACCTGAAAATCGTCAAGACTTCCTCTGACGGCAAGGTCAAGGGCTTCGCTTTCCGAATTACCGGAGCAAACGGCTATGACATTATCCTTGAAACCAACGACAAGGGTGAGATCTTCATTGATGGGCTTCGCATCGGGGACTACACCATTTCTGAGGTAAGCAACTCGGCTTCTTCGATGTATGTCCTGCCTGCCGACAAGAAGGCAACGGTCAAGCTCGGCTCCACAACCATTGTGGAGATGCACAATGTTCTGCGTGATACGCCTAAGACCGGCGATACCACCAATCTGCCGCTGCTCTATGCCCTTGCAGGACTGTCCGCAGTGGGCATCGCTGTGTGCGGCGTTATCGGGTTCAAGAAAAAGAAAAAGGAGGATCGTAACTAATGGAACCTAAAACCATCGTGGCTATCGTGCTGGTAGCCTTTATCATCGGCGGCTTTATCTTCTTGCAGGTCAGAAAGAAAAACAAGAAGTGAGCTGATTATCCAAGGGGCGGAGCAAAAACTCCGCCCCTTTTCTACTACCCGAAGGAGGAATTCAATGAATCAACAGAAAACGGTGGAAAGCCGTGTGCTTTCTATCTTGAAGGACTGTCCGAGAGCAAGGTTCGACGATATGATCCTGATTATGCACTACTACAACCGCTATGCGACTTATCTCAGAGCCGGCGAACTGCCTCTCAATGACCTTGCATTCAACTACAAAGTCTACGGACTGCCGTGCTTTGAAACCATCCGCAGGGCAAGGCAGCGTGTGCAGTCGCTTTTTCCGGAATACTCCCGCAACGCCGAGCGGGATGATATGGTTATCATCATCGGCATTCTCTGAGGTAACGGCTATGGAAAATGAAAAGAGAAAGGTCGGTGATTACACCGTCCTCTGCGCCGTGAATATCGGTTCCCGTGAAATTATTCTTGCCGAGAATGAGCAGGATAGCAATGGAGAACGCTTCCTCTGCTGCTACGGAGAGCGCAACGACATATTTGAAAAGATTACCGAGTGTGCTGTTGGTGACGACTACATTGATGCAGCACTGTTCTTTGCAGAGCGCATCAAGCAAGACGCCGAGAGGTTTCGGGAAGAGGTTGAAAAGCTGGATATTCCCGTGACGGTTATCACCCAAGCGGACTGCATCCCCGACCACTATAAGAACGACATCAACGGCAAAATCATCGCCATTAACCCGGCAATCCTCAAGCCGGAGTACCAACGAGCTGACCGGCAACTCTATTATGTGACCGGCGGCTTCGGTGCTTCGGCAAACAGTCGTGGCAGTGCGGTGTTTTGCAAGAACCTTTATGACGGAAAAATAACTCGGTATGAGCGTATGGATGTGCTGGGTGAAATAAAGCCGGAGCGTATGCCTGATTGGGCAAAAGAAAAAGCGGCTGCTTTTAGCCGCACAATTCAAGGAAAAGACCACGAGCGATAAGGAGGCAGATTTCTATGGCAACAAAGAAAACCGCAGCCGAGCAGGGCTTGCAGCAGAAAATGAAGGTGCTGGCAAAGCTCTTTGACGCAGGCTGCAAAACTGAAAAAGACTTGAAGGCGCTGACCCTGCCGACGATCCTGAAAATCCCCGATGTGACCGTTCCGGATATGACGGTCATCACCGAGCTTCAGGAGCAGGTTGCAAAGAACCGCCTTTTTTCATACTTGGGAGGTGGAACAGATGAGCCAAGCGACACGACCGAATGACCGCCACATCATTTGGAGCAACCAAAACCTTGATGTGGACGACTGGCGAGAGGACTACAAGGAGTTGCTTGAAGCTAAAGAACTGGACGGCGACCCGAATGATGAGCAGGCACTCTATGAGTGGATGGAAGAAACCAATTACGACTACCTCTCCGATGAGCGAGTCAACCTGAATGTTCAGCTTTCCCAGCCGATCATTGTCATTGGCGACATCGGCAGATGGAACGGCAGAGTGATGGGCTACAAGGACATCCCATCCGGCAACATCCGAGATTGCCTGTATGCCGACACCGACTATACCGAATGGTATGTAGATAAGTACGGAGATCTTCGTGCCGATGCAACTCATCACGACGGCACAAATCACTATCTCTACCGTGTATTCAAAGACGGCGTTTCCGAAACGCAGATGGAGAACCTGAGAGATAAAATCTATCACGGCAAAGCCACACGAGCCGATATTACCCGGCTGACCCGGCGACTTGGGGATGAGATCGCCGCCGTATACGGCTTTGACATCCCGAAACAACGAACACCGCAAGAAAGGGGTGCAAGATAATGACAGATTTCACACTGCGACCGCTGACCGTTCCCGAACGCAAATACACCTACGCTCAAAGCTCGCAGCTTCAAGGGCAGACAGGCAATATCGGTTATCTGCGTGGGGACTTCGGCTCAAGCGGCGATCAGTTTTATACCACTTGGTTTGATACCCGACCGCAATGGAAAAGCGATGAGTTCAAGCGGGACTTGGACGATGTAATCAACGCCCTGCGCTCCGAGGAGTACGGACTGCTTCAAAGCCGTTCTCAGATGGTGCGTTATGGGCGTGAGAACAAGGAAAGCGAAATGCAGGGTGCTTATACCACTGAGTTCGGCTTCCGAGCCGATACAGAGAAGTATGCGTTCCTGCTTCGCTGTATCCCCGTCCGAGGGGACTATAACTTCTACTGCTATGTAAAGAAATGGCTGGACAAGCACATCGAAGAAGCCAACCGGGACATTCGTTTTATTGACAGCTACTATAAAGAGTTGTTCCGTATCCCGGACGGAGAGCGCATCATTGTGACCGACCGTGACGGCAAGACGGAAAGCTATCCCTGCCGCTATATTGATAGCTATCACACAGAGGTTGGACGCAATCTCTTTCACATTTGCGAGTTTGCCGAGCGTATGGAGCAAGGAGGCTGTACCTACGCTCCAATGGAGCCGCCCTTGCCTCCGATGTGCTATTCCATACTCCCGTCAACCGGCGAGGTCATTCAAATCGACCGCTGGCAAAAGGGCTATACCGCCACAAGTTTTAACGATGGGAACCGTGCGGAGAACGAAGCAATCAAAGACAAGTTCAATGAAAAGCTGGGTGTCAGCAAGGCGCAGGAGCAGGCAATGCTCGCTGGTTCTATGATCCGGTGGGACTCCATTGCCGCCAAACCCAAGAACTATGATGAGAACGGTAAAGCCATCAAGCCCAAAGACTATGAACGATAAGGAGGTGTCCGCCGATGGCACGAAAATACGACTTCATTTCGGAGCTGTATAACCGAACCTGCAAAACGGTCGTTGCAAGCCCCGCAAGCTGGGAAGCGTTTCTGCGCTCTGCCTGCTACAACTACCGTCTGCGCTTTGATGAACAGCTTTTGGTTCACGCACAGCGACCGGACGCCACCGCCGTTCTTCAGATCGACGACTGGAACCAAAAGTTCGGGCGATGGGTCAACCGTGGCGCACACGGCATTGCCGTCTTTGAGGATGCCGACCAACGCCGCCAGCGGCTTGTCCACTACTTCGATATTTCCGACACGCATCCAAGCCGCTTTTCCCGCAGAGTTCCCATTTGGCAAATGCAGAACGAATACACGGCAGAAGTGATCGACACGCTGGAAAGTACCTTCGGAGAGCTGAACGACAAGGAAACCCTTGCCGTTGCCATCGAGTCGGCGGCAAGAAATGCCGTAGAGGATAACATCCCCGACTATCTCCCCGATCTGATTTACAGCGTGAAAGACAGCTTCTTGGACGGCGTATCTGAAGAAGAAATCACCCACATTTTCAAAACGGCGGTGCGAAACAGCGTCGCCTATATGACGATGACCCGCCTTGGCATTGATGCCGGAGAATACTTTGAACCCGATGATCTTCGGGATGTGGTGAACTTTACGACCCCTGCCACGCTGAACGCCCTCGGCTATGCTACCAGTGATATTGCGGAGATGGGGCTTTCGGAGATCTCCCGCACCATTCTTGCCCTTGACCGTCAAAATCGCATAATTGCAGAGAAAACCAAAGCCGATTACAATGTAGGCAAAGAAAAAACCGAAAGGAGTCCTGACGATGAACGAGATCACTTACACGAGGCAGGGGGATTATCTGCTCCCCGATCTGACAATGCCGGAACAGCCGGAGCTGTCGATGGGCAGGTACGCCCGGATGCGGAAGAAGTTCCTGAAGGAGCATCACAAGGTACGCTACTACAACCTGCTGACGAGCTGCGCCCTGAACGAGCATCTGAACGACACGGAGCGCAGAGCGAACGAGCTGGAACAGATGCTGACGGAGCAGATGGCAGCGTCGGAGGGCGTGACGGAGAATCTGAAAGCGACGGATATGATGAGCTGGGTTCGGAAGATGAACAGTATCCGGAGCCGGGTTCAGGAGATCGTGATGGCGGAGGTAATCTTCGCTTAGACTACTACGACCGAAGTCACGAGGATAAAAGCCTGCCGTTCTTTGGCGGCGATGATACGATTCGTGAAATCCTCGGCACTACGCCGCACCTGAAAGCAAGCAAAGACGAGATACGGGCATTCTTTGAAGCTACCGCTGATGAGAACGCCCGTATTTCTTATATCAAGCGCATTTTCAACAACGACTACACCGAGGTCATTCTGAGCGATGGACGGCGTGTGGGCTACAAGACCTATCAGAATGTGTTGCAGCTTTGGGAGGGCAGTTATCTCTCCCGCACGGCACAGAGTTTCTATGATTGGGGCGTAATTGCCCAGCATTTTGAAGCGATGCGGTTACTTGGGGAGTTGCAGGACACGATGAAGCCGCTGCCGTCCATTGACGGGCAGTTGAGCTTGATGACAGCAGGAGCAGAGGAACGAAAGCCCTCTGCTTTTACTTTCTCTCAGGAGATCATCGACGCTGTTCTCACCCGTGGAAGCGGCATCTCTGAGGGAAAAATGCGAATCTATGAGCAGTTCCAAAAGAGTCTGTCTGCAAAGGAAAACGCAGATTTTTTGAAAAATGAATACGGCTGGGGCGGTGCTTATCCCGTAATCGTCGGAGCCGGTATTGATGAACAGCACGACGGTAAGGGTATCCGTATTTCTAAAGGCATCGGAAGCGATAAACCTCATATTGACCTGAAATGGAGTCAGGTGGAGAAGCGTATTGGCGAGCTGATAAAACTCGACCGTTACCTGAACCCCAAGGAAAAGGCACAGTATCCTGAATGGTTGCAAAGGCAGGAAGAACGCCGAGCAGAGCTTGCCGAGGAACGCAGGAACAGAGAAATCTTGTCTACCGCACCTTCCGAAAAGGCAGAGCCGAAAAATGAGCGATATGAGTACCACCTCGGCAGCACCGTCTATCTCGGCGCAAACGAGTATGAAATCCTGTCCTTTGATGATGAGCGTGTGATGCTCTATGATACGCAGTTTCCGCTTTTCAACAAGGAAATGACGAGAACTGAGTTCGACAGCAAGGTGCAGGAAAACCCGATGAACGATCACCTGAAGGTCATGGAGCTGCCCGCCGAAGAAAAGGCGGAGGACTACGATCTCGGCTTTGGGTATCTCGGAAACGGTCTGACGGTATGGAACAGAGCGAAAGAGATTGGCGGCGACTATCCGACTATTGCCCATATCTCCCCTGAAGGCGAAGTCACCTATTATGAGGAGAACCTGCCACAGAGCGTTAAAGAGCGTATCAGACAGGCGGCAGAAAGAGAAAAGCCAAAGGATGCTGCTTTGCCGGAGTTCTATCAGGCGTATCTTAAAACCAAAGCAGACAATCCGAGTAGCCTTTTGCTGTATCAGATGGGTGACTTTTTTGAAGCCTATGCTGATGATGCAGAAGTCGTAGGGACAGCTCTTGACTTGACACAGACGACTCGTGCCGTCGATCACAACACCCGTGTCCCGATGGTGGGATTTCCGCAGCACCGCTTGAAAACCTATCTTACAATGCTGACCGACAGAGGGTACGATGTTGCGGTCAACTCTTTGGAGGACGGCGAACGCATTACCCGCACCGTGGTTTCTACCACGAAGGAAGCACCCATCGAGTCCAAACCTATCGGCAGAATCGACTATCTCGGCACGGACGGCAAGGTCGGTGAAAGCATCGAGTACACCAGCCCGTATAGCTTTGAGAAGGATATTAAGGAGGAAAATTACTATGGTGTGCCGATGAGCATTGTTCTGTATAAGGACAAGGACGGCAGCACCATCCCCCACGATTTTATTACACAGCTTGATCCGCCGCCTAAGAGCTTTGAGATCATTGACAGCCCCTATCTGACGGACACTGCACTGGATAAAGCGAAACAAATCATTGATGATTTCTGCCGTGAGGAATACCAGCAAGAAGACGGTGCGGATTACACCGACCTTGCCAATGTGGGTGTTGCCTACACTACGACGGAGGACGACAAGCACGAAATACAGGCAAGGGTCAATCTTGTGGATTTTCGCATCGAAACCCTTGCAGATGGAAAAGTCGTCCGCAGTGAACAGTATGATTCGCTTGAAGAACTGACCAATAAGGGATTGCAAGCACTGTCCTTTGACGACCTTGTTTATCTCTCCGAGAAAGAACTTGCACAGGTGGAAGCACCTCTTTCACCTGCTTGGGAGCATCCGAAGAAAAGCCGGGTGCAGACCTTTGATATTCATCCCGAAATCCCAATGGCAGACCGTCATAACTTTGACCTTGCTTCTCACGAGGTCGAGGAGGTCAACAAGAAAGAACGCTTCCACCGCAACTATGCGGCGATCACCGTTCTGAAAAAATGTCAGGAAGAAAACCGCTTTGCCACGCCCGACGAGCAGATCATCCTTTCCAAGTATGTGGGCTGGGGCGGTATTCCCGAAGTCTTTGACGAACGGGCAGACTCTTGGCGAACCGAATATGGAATGCTCAAAAATATCCTGACACCGGAGGAATACGCTTCCGCAAGAGAAAGCACTCTGACCGCTTTCTACACGCCGCCAACGGTTATCAATGCCGTGTATAAGGTGATGAAACAGCTTGGCTTCCGTGAGGGCAACATCTTGGAACCGTCCTGCGGCATCGGGCATTTTATCGGTATGCTTCCCGAAGAAATGAAGGAAAGCAAGATTTACGGTGTAGAACTGGACACAATTTCTGCCGGCATCGCACAGCAGTTATATCAAAAGGCCTCTATCGCCGCACAGGGCTTTGAGAAAACCAACCTCCCCGACAGCTTCTTTGATGCCGTTGTGGGGAATGTCCCCTTCGGGGATTTCAAGGTTCCTGACAAGCGTTACGACAAGCACAAGTTTCTCGTCCACGACTACTTCTTCGCCAAATCCTTGGACAAGCTCCGTCCGGGCGGCGTAATGGCGCTCATCACCAGCAAGGGAACGATGGATAAGGAAAACTCCGCTGTCCGAAAGTATATTGCTCAACGAGCCGACCTGCTTGGTGCTATCCGTTTGCCGAACAGCACCTTTAAGGGCAACGCCGGAACAGAGGTCGTATCGGACATTCTCATCCTACAAAAGCGGGACAGGATCATCGACATCGAACCGGAGTGGGTACAGCTCGACACCACCGAGGACGGCATCAAAATGAACCATTACTTCGTACAACATCCCGAAATGGTGCTTGGCGAGATGAAGATGGTATCCGGGCGGTTCGGTCTCGAAGCTACCTGTGTACCCTATGAAAACTCCGATCTTTCGGAACAGATGGACGAAGCCATTGCCAATATCCACGGTGAGCTGACAGCGTATGAGGTGGAAGATGAGCTTGCCGAGGAGGACACTTCCATTCCCGCCGACCCCACTGTCCGCAACTTCTCATACACCGTTGTGGACGACAAAATCTACTATCGAGAAAACTCCCGTATGACACCGGTGGACTGCTCGGCAACGGCAGAAAACCGTATCAAGGGAATGATCCGCATCCGTGACTCGGTGCGGACACTGCTGGAAATGCAGACCGAAGATTACCCCGACAGCGATATTAAAGCCGAGCAGGAGAAGCTAAACCGGCTCTATGACGAGTTTACCAAGAAGTACGGACTCATCAATAGCCGAGCTAATGTTTCCGCCTTTTCACAGGACAGTTCTTATTCCTTGCTGTCTGCACTGGAGGTGCTGAACGATAACGGTGAGCTGGAGCGCAAGGCTGACCTCTTTACTAAAAGAACCATCAAGCCGCACACGCCGGTCACATCCGTGGACACCGCCAGTGAAGCACTTGCCGTATCTATGGGCGAAAAAGCTGCCGTGGACATGGCTTATATGTGTGCGCTGACCGGCAAAACGGAGCAGGAAATTTTCGCAGATTTGAAGGGTGTGATCTTCCTCAATCCACTTTACGGCTACGGGGATAGCTTGGAGCCGAAGTACCTGATGGCGGATGAATATCTTTCCGGCAATGTCCGTGAAAAGCTGGCACTCGCCCGAAAGTCAGCGGAGCTTTACCCCGAAGATTACACAGTCAATGTGGAAGCACTGGAAAAGGTGCAGCCCAAAGACCTGTCTGCAAGCGAGATCTTCGTCCAGCTCGGTTCTACTTGGGTGCCGGAGGAGATCGTGCAGCAGTTTATGTTTGAGTTCCTTGATACGCCCCGTTGGGCTTACTGGAATATCAAAGTGCATTACTCCAAATTCACATCCGAGTGGAATGTAGAGGGTAAGTCCTACGACCGAGGAAATGTCAAAGCCAACAGCACCTATGGTACGCCCCGCATCAATGCTTACCGCATTATCGAAGAAACTTTGAACCTGAAAGATGTCCGTATCTATGACTATGTGGAGGATGCCGAAGGCAAAAAGAAAGCCGTCCTGAATAAAAAGGAAACGGCGATCGCACAGGCAAAACAGGAGCTGATCAAGCAGAGCTTCCAAGATTGGGTGTGGTCTGATCCCGCCCGCAGAGAGCAGCTTTGCCGAATCTACAACGAAAGGTTTAATTCCATTCGCCCCCGTGAGTACGACGGCAGCCACATCATTTTTTCAGGGATGAACCCCGAAATTGAGCTTCGGGAGCACCAAAGAAACGCCGTGGCGCACATCCTATACGGCGGCAATACGCTGCTGGCACACACGGTGGGTGCGGGCAAGACTTTCGAGATGGTCGCTGCTGCTATGGAGGCAAAAAGACTCGGACTTTGTACGAAATCCCTATTTGTCGTCCCCAACCATCTGACGGAGCAGTGGGCGGCAGAGTTCTTGCAGCTCTACCCATCCGCTAATATCTTGGTTGCCACGAAGAAAGACTTTGAAGCAAAAAACCGCAGGCGCTTTTGCGGTCGAATCGCCACCGGTGACTATGATGCCATCATCATCGGTCATTCCCAGTTTGAGAAGATTCCGATGAGCATTGAGCGTCAGCAGATGATTCTAATGCAGCAGATGGACGAGATCACCGAGGGTATTGCCGACTTGAAGCGCAACCGTGGTGATAGGTTTTCGGTCAAACAGCTTGAAAAGACAAAGCGCTCCCTGAAATTAAAACTGGATAAGCTGAACGATCAGAGCCGCAAGGACGACACCGTGACTTTCGAGGAGCTTGGTATTGACAGGCTTTTTATCGACGAGAGTCACTACTACAAAAATCTCTATCTCTATACCAAAATGAGAAATGTAGGCGGTATCGCACAGACCGAGGCAATGAAATCCAGCGACCTTTTTATGAAGTGCCGCTATCTTGATGAGCTGACCGGAGGGCGTGGAACAGTCTTTGCTACCGGCACACCCATCTCCAATTCGATGGTGGAACTCTATACCATCCAGCGCTATCTCCAGTATGCCACACTCCAAAAGTACGACTTGCAACACTTCGACTCTTGGGCGGCAATGTACGGAGAAACCGTGACAGCAATCGAGCTGACACCCGAGGGCTATACTTTAGTAGGACGATAAATAATGCGTTTCTAAATTGAAAA
>OLSE01002595.1_pt1 | contig 9963 bp, 17 predicted proteins | sample 1673191 | NCBI WGS metagenome assembly OLSE01 (sample SAMEA3136764, study PRJEB25190) | human gut metagenome | biome: human gut; feature: human-associated habitat; material: faeces | place: Austria | collected 2013
AGTTCTCCCAGAAGCATTTTTTGTGGTTTATTTTGTAAATGCAGAAGAATTTTTTTAACTTTAAAAACAAAAAGTTGAGTATGTTAGAGAAGATCAGATATCGTTTGGTTTATAACCGGCAAAACAAGTTAAATCGACAGGGAACCGCATTAGTACAGATTGAAGCCTATCTTAACCAGCGGAAATCATATTTTAAAACAAACATTTATCTCAAACCGGAATGTTGGAGTAAGGATGGCGCTCAAGTAATCAACCATCCGCAATCGAATGAGCTTAACGCAATGCTATATGAGAAAATACTGGAGTTGCAGGCTATAGAACTTAGCTACTGGAAAAGAGGGCTTGAATCAAACCTTTCCACGTTAAAGGAGGCTGTAAAAAAGGGAATTAAACCAGTTGTGTCTTTTTTAAAGTTTGCAATACAAACGATAGAGAATTCTGATAGAAAACCGGGAACCAAGGATAACATGCTGGGCACGGTAGCCACTTTGAAGGAATTTCGGAACGTGATAGAGTTTACCGATATAAACTATACGTTTCTAAAGGAGTTTGACGCATTTCTTCGCAATAAGGGATTGAAGGTAAACACGGTAGGAAAACACATGAGAATACTTCGTACATTAGTTAACGAAGCGATCAATGAAGGTTATATATTACAGGAGGCATACCCTTTCCGTAAGTTCAAGATCAAGAAAGAGAAGAAGGAACATAACTTCTTGATGCCCGCAGACTTGGAGAAGCTGGAGAATCTTGAACTGCCGGACAGGAAGAACAACAGCCGGCATATACTGGACGCATTTCTCTTCTGCTGCTATTGCGGATTGAGATTCTCTGATTTCAAGCAATTGACTTATAAAAATCTCGTAACAGTTGACGGAAAGGAATGGCTAGTTATGAATAGCGTCAAAACAGGCGTAAAACTTAATATCCCACTATATCTATTATTTAACGGAAAGGCACTGGGCATAATGCGGAAGTACGACAGCATCGAACAACTGGCTGCATTAGGTTGCAATTCGGATACTAATCGGACATTGCAGAAATTGGGAAGGATGGCGCGTATCGGCAAGAAGTTTACCTACCATACCAGCAGACACACTTGTGCTACTCTCTTGGTTCACCAAGGCGTTCCGATAACCACCGTTCAAAAACTCTTGGGGCATACATCGGTCAAGACAACAGAGATATATTCGGAAGTGTTCGATGAAACAATCATCAAGGATCTGACAAGGGCTAACCAAATATATTCTAAGCGCAGGAATGTAAAACAAAATCAAATAAAATCTCAAAAATCCCCGGGAAAATACCTCAGACAGTAGAAATCTATAGGAGCTATCTGTTTTATACTTGTTTTTCCGATCCCATTCCATAATATTCGTTTCCTGTCAATAAAAATACAAACTCGCCAGTCTTGCCGTCTATTAATTCTCTTCATTCATCTTGCAAGTAAAAAATATTGCATTAATGGCAATTTTTTAAGAAGATTGGTTTTTGTTTCAAAATTGGCTCTCCATAACTAATTAATATAGTTTTCTTTTTGTATTTCGTTCTGGAATTGATATCTTTGCTATTGTCTTCTCGGGAGAATGGGATAGAGAGTAGGGCGTGGATTGAACGGCTGCTGTGCTTTTCGCTGGCGGTCGTTCTTTTTTTTGTATTTAAATGTTAAATATATCACAATGCACAAAAATATATTGTGATTTGTTTTGCTATTATATCACAATGTAGTATATTTGCATTGTGATAATAAAACAACAGGTAATAATAGAACCGGCGGCAACGGATAAGCGGCGTAAGACTATGAAGACAAAAATTAAATTTACAGATTCATACAGTGGTAGAGCAATTAATATAGTTATCAATCTTACTGACGATGAAAAGGAATACTACTTAAGAGAAGATGACAAAAATGTCATTTATAACAAAATGTCTTCTTATCAGAGAGCAAAAATAGAATCATTCTTTGGGGAGATGAATGCATACTATACCAAAATTGAAATTTTATAAATAAAAAGTTAGGGCGACGAATTTCTTCGCTGCCCTAAATATTAAAATGTGGTTTAAACCACAATGACATTTTTAATGTCGTTTCAATCCACGCACCGAAGTGCGACTAACATCGTTGATGTTCGATGCAAAGGTGCAACTTTTTGAATAAACGAGCAACAAATTATAAATGTTATAAAACATATTAATTATGGCACGAAGAAGATGTATTACCCTAGATCAGGAGTCTAGGGTATTGTCCTTGTACAAGGATGGGATGGCTATTAAGGAGATAATGGGCAAAACGGATATACGGTCTGAGCAAACGATATATAGGATATTGGACAGCAATGGTGTGCCCCGAAGACCGAAGGTTAATGGCGTAAAAAGAATACTTGTTATGATAGAAGAGGACGTGGCAGCTATATTGGATAAGGAGCAATCAGTATCATTATATGTCAATGAGGCTATAAGATTCTATCACGGTAACCGGCATTAATTGCCGGTTATTTTTTTGTAATAAGGAAAACAATATTTATCTTTGTGGGAGCGTGTGAAGATGCACGCCACATTGATTATGACGAAAGGACATACTACATATTTGATAAAGCCAAGAGCTTGTTGCGGATTAGTTTCCGTGGCAGGCTCTTTTTTTGTCATACAAAATAAAGGTTAGTTTGAAAATCGGGTAATCCAAAACGTGTAATTGACGGTAATTAAAAGTTAACATAAAATTAGGTAATATGACAGATTTAGTTTTTAAAGGCCAGAATGACCAAGTTTTAACTAATAGCCTATTAGTGGCTGAGAAGTTTGGGAAAGAGCATAGCAAAGTGATGAGAGATATTGAGAACCTCTCGTGTTCCAATGAATTTAGAGCCGCCAATTTTGGCGTGTCCTCTTATATTAGTCTACAAAACAAGGAGTTACCCATGTATGTAATGACGAAAGACGGTTTCAGTTTCCTTGTTATGGGGTATACCGGAAAGAAAGCAGGGCTATTCAAGGAGGAATATATCAAAGCTTTCAACACAATGGAACGATCATTGAAAGAAATTAAAACTCCTCAAACATATGCGGAAGCGTTGCGCCGGCTTGCGGATGAGGTGGAGGCAAAAGAACAGATTCAGTACCAGCTTGAACAGAAGACCGAGCAACTTGATGAGTCCAAAGAATGGTACAGTATCAAGCGTTGGGCAAAGGAACATAATATGAACTGGCGTTGCATCAACTGGCGAAGAATGAAAGCATTATCTTATGGATTGGGCTACGAGATCAAGAAGATATTTGATGCCAACTATGGACAGGTGAATATCTATCATATTAATGTGTTCAAAACTTACTTTCAATGAGAGATGTAATCTACAATTTTATAAATGAGCACATGATGATACACATTGTACTGATAGCTCTGTGTATCGCAGCCACTATCGGCGCAATGTTTGTGGATCTGGTCTCAGGGATAATGAAAGCCAAGCAACGGGGGGAGGCAAGAACATCCACGGGGTATAAGAAAACAGCCGTCAAAGCGAAGAAGTATTTCACCCCGTTCATAGAATTGTGCTTCATAGACCTGTTATGCTGTGTTGTTATCCCCTTCCCTGTTTTTTCAATGATTTGGACGGGTTACTGCATCTTCTGTGAGTTTAAATCAGTTCGTGAAAAATCGTGGGAAAAAGCGGAGTTGCGCAAGGCAGAGAAGACAATGAGTGTGATTATCGAGAACAAGGATGATATTGCCAAGATCATGGCTCAGATACTATTTGACAACGAAAATAAAAAGGAGGATAAGAAATGAAATATTTTACAATTGCAGAATTATGCCGTAGTAATACAGGAGAAAAGTTAGGTATAGAGAATGTACCTAACTCATTTCAAAAAGCGAATATGGAGAATCTAATTAATCATCTTCTTGATCCAATCCGGCAGATGTGGGGTAAACCCATTATTGTGAATAGCGGCTTTCGTTGTGTTAAATTAAATAAAGCTGTGGGAGGTGCAAAGAACAGTGAACACATGTCAGGATGTGCGGCAGATATAACTACTGGGAATAAGGCGGACAATAAAAAATTGTTTGATATGATTCGAAATTCTTCCTTAGAGTGGAGGCAGCTTATTGATGAGAGTGGATTCAGTTGGGTACATATATCCTATAATCAGTCCGATAATAAAAAGCAGGTATTACACTTATGAAATGGTTAATATATATAATCGTTATTGTGTGCGCTTTCGGTTTAGGATGGTTTGTAAAGCCATCCCCCGAAGCAGTTATAGAGGCAAGAGTAGATACGGTATTCAGCACAAGTATTATTGTAAAGAGAGATACGGTAAAGTATTATCTTCCTTCCCCTGTACTGTGCTGGCATGATGGTGATACAATCCATGTAGGAGACACTATTCTTCCTGTTGAGCAGAAGATATACAGAGATAGTGATTACATCGCTTATGTGAGTGGTTACAGACCTAACCTAGATAGTATCTATGTTTGCTCTAAAACACAGACAGTAACAAACGATATCTATCACACGGTGAAGATAAAACCTAGAAGATGGGGACTGGGGATAACAGCCGGTTATGGATTTGGTAAGGATGGTTTTTCTCCTGCGGTTGTCGCAGGAATAAGTTATAGAATATGGTAATCAACAGAAAGGAGGTAAAAAGATGAAATAGCAACATCAAGTATTATCCGCCACAGGTAGAAGCGTGGCACATAATAGAAAAACTCATTAACAAAAGTAATTCTTTCAGGGGCTTAGAATCAAAAAAAAGCCCCCAACGCTCATATTAATATTGCCACATAAAAACATGATAAAAGCATAAGACACTGCACGTTGGAGGCTAAAATATCTTCAACAAAATGTCTTATGCTTTGTTCGTCAATATCTTGTTTTATGTGGCATGGCAAAGATAAGAATAAAAATTAGAAAAAACATGTGCAAGTCAGAAATCTTTGCCAAAATAATTAATATTGTTTCAAAAGAAACAGAAGTGTCTGTAGACCAAATATTATCATCTGATAAGAATATGGAAACTGTAGATGCCCGGTATCTTCTTGTATTTTTTCTTTTCGAAAGCGGTATGTACCCTTCACAAATAGCCGCTCATATCCACAAAACCAAACGTGCAGTTAACTACATGATATCTAATTTCCATGAGAGGATGGAGAGTGGGAAAATGATGAGAATATATTGGGACGATATAAAGAATTTGTTGGGAAACAACTGATTTTCCATGAGTTATGATCTATATACTTTTGTGCACGGTCGATTTTGACCGGATACAAAATACAAATACTTATGGAACGAACTTATGTTTTTAACCAAGACGGTGGAACCGGCGCAAACAATGGCCTGCTTGCGTCCATTCTTCCGTCCTTGCAGAACCGTGGAATTGACACTGGCTATCTGATGGGGCTGATGGGAGGAAACGGAAACGGAGGTTTCTTCGGAAACAATGGCGGTTTTCAGGACATCATCGCATTGATTGTGATTGCAGCCATCTTCGGTAACGGGAACTTCGGATTTGGTGGCAACAACAACCAAGGAGCGAACGAAGGAAGAGAAATGATCATGCAGACACTTAACCGAAACGGTGTCGACATTGCAGCATTAGCACAAGCTGTTAACACATCATCAGACCAAATCCTTGCCGGTATTAACTCTGTATCACAGGCTATCTGCGGTCTCGGCAACCAAATGGGCCAGAACACCAACAGTATCCTCACTGCGATCATGCAAGGTAACAACGCTCTGACATCTCAGATCTGTAGCTGTTGCTGCGATATGAAACAGCTTGTAACCACACAGGGATACGAGAACCAGCTTGCAATGTGCAACCAGACTAACACATTAGTCAACACTGCTAACCAGAACACATTGTCATTGCGTGATGGTGCGACAGCTAACACAAATGCCATCCTTGCCAAACTTGACGCTATTCAAAATCAGGCATTACAGGACAAGATCGCATCTCTTACTGCGGAAAAGGCTACTTTAACAGCCGAAATCTCTCAGCGTAACCAGAACGCCACTATCCTGAGTGCGGTAGGACAACAGATCGCTCCTTTAGCAGCCGGATTGCAGGCATTGCAGAGCGATGTTGATGGTATAAAATGTAAATTACCTAACACTGTCCCGGTACAATACCCTAATATTGTAGGTGTGAACGTGGATACATATCGTGCCGCAGCATACGGTGCTTATGCAGGTGATGCTGTATATGGCCGTGGTGGTTACGGATGCGGTTGCAATAACTACTGGGGTTAATCCGGTGAGAAAGGAGGTAGATATGTGGCCTAACTTTTTTACAGGATTCCCGTTCCCGTTTCCATCAATCGGAAGAGCAAACTTCAATACTCTTCCTACGGTGGCTGTGACAGTCGGTACGGAGAATGTTACTCTTGAACTCCCTAACCATGCGTTCCGTAACAGGGATTATGTCGGAGGGTTCTATGTCAATCTTCGTCAGGCGATTCCTGCCGGTACGACTGCAACCCTTCCGATATTGATAGGGACTAACGGGGACACAAGACCGTTGATGGCTTATAACAATGAGCCTGTGACTGTTGCAAACTTGGCTGGAACCGGTATCTATGAGATTCACTACAACAAGTACACCAACGAACTGTATCTTGTTAATGGAGGATACAGACCGACAACGGCTCCGGCTCCTACAGTAGAAACCGCTTCTTTACGGAGCAAGTAATATAATTAACATGGAGTTTCGTGGTGGTTTCCCAAATGGAAATAGCCACACTCCTTTAAAATCAAACAATCATGTTTCAGAACTTACGAGTAAACAGTACATTATATCTTCTTCACAGAGGTGCAAATCCAAGTTTGGAATGTGGGCAGGTCGTTAACGTAAGCCCTATAAAAACCATATATAAGACTGTTCCCAACATGCCTTATCCACAGCCGGTCCAAGTTATTGATTTTGTCGTGAATATAAACGGACAGAATGTCAATTTGCAAGAGATACCGGCTAATGCCAATATTGCCGATGATGTTAAAACAGGAATGCTGATTACAGGGTCAAGGGACGAGATGAATACCGAGGTCCTTACCATGAAGCAGAAAAGTGAGGATGTCCTAAAAAGTGTGGAATATCATCAGAACTTTCTTAGGGTATGTGACCAGATGCTTGCCATGCTTAATCCAGAATTTGCAGCCAAGCAACAGCAGGAGCAGGAAATATCCGCATTGAAGGGACAAATGTCCAATATGGATAAGAACATGCAGGAAATGAGCAGAAATATGGCTGATCTCATTGCACAGAATCAGAAGTTAATGGAACAGCTCGGAGTGGTTGAAACATCCAAAACAAAGAAATGATTATGGGAATGTGGGAAATATTAGAAGAAGGGCGTGACGATTACGGACGCGGCTTCGGTATGAGAGGTGACGAGGTGGAGGAAGCCTATAAGGAAGGCTGCCGCAAAGGTTACGAAAAAGCCATGAGAGAAATGCGCGGAGAAATGGGTTTCCGTGATGGCGGAAGAAGTTATTCAGGTGGTGGAAGCTCATCCGGCATGGATGAACGCAGATACCCCGGATACTTTCCTGAATATCCGCGTATGGATGACATGGGCGAACGCAGACGCAGACGCGCCAACGGTGAGTTTTATTAATGGTGGAGGGGTGGAATGCCCCTCTTTTTAAACAAAGGTTATGGAACAGAGATTGGATACATACAGCAGATTCCCATCTGGCATGAGGGAATATCTGGAAGCATACGGCTTTCATTTCAGCAAGAAACTTTATGAATGGGCCGTCTCAAAAATGAAGGTGAAAGACGAGGCAACAGGCAAGGAAAAGAAACTTGACCCTTGGAGTAAAGATGAAGTGGACGATATGCTCAAAGCAAACGGAATTACCATCGAGCACGACAAGGGTTATGACGTTGCTTATGTCGCAAACATGCTGAAAGCGGATTTCTATAAAAAATCATTGGTTGACGAGGCACACTTGTGCAAGCATATAAAGTGCTACCTTGATGATATTGATGGCGATCCTTGCAGGGCGTTTGACGAGTTCTTTGCCACCTGTATAGGTAAAGGGATTCCTGTAATCTGGTCGGATGTGATATGATTGTTCAGGAGTTCTACATACCAAAATATGGGGACTGGCACGTCAAAGTGTATTATGCGGTACACACCTATTGGGCGGATCGGATCATTATGGACCTGTACCGTATAGGATGCAGGGGGGATTCCCTCAAGCGTGCGTATCGCAATCTGACCGAAGGCAGAATGAATACCGGTCTAACCTATTCGGACTACAGGAGAAGAGAGACGGTAATGGTTATCTCTTTGACTTCTACCCCCGAAGAGTTTCAAAATTCGTGGGACCACGAAAAAGGTCATTTGTGCCGGCATATCTCCAAGGCTTTCGGGATTGATCCTTATGGAGAAGAAGCGCAATATCTTAGCGGATATGTGGGGCAGAAGATGTTCCCGGTAGCGAAGAAATTTTTATGCGAACATTGTAGAAAGGGACTGGAAAAATAATAATCTAACAGAAGCGTTCTTTGACTTGTTGGAATTACCGTTTATTTATATGGATATATGATTTATAATATCGTCATAAATTAGGATTATATATTTAAAACCGCTATTTTTGTCATTAAATACATAATAGACGATATGGAGGCAAAGGATACAGTACTGAAAATACATGTGGAACATTCAAGGCCAATAGAAATCAATGAATTTACATCAGCATTGAACGCTGTCGGCAGTTTGTTCTCGACGTTTGCGCAAAAAAATGGAGACTGTAAAGAAACGGCTGGTGCAAAATTATATGTAGAGAAAATACAAGAAGGCTGTATTGACGTATTTTTATGTGAGCAAATAGCGGCAGGTTTGTTGCCGTTTGCTGAAAATATAAATCTCATTTTCGAATTTGCCAAGAATATAAAGTCTATTACTGAATATTTTTTTGAATCAAAAGGGGAAAAGCCTGATTTGTCAGCTAAAGAATGCAAAGATTTGCATGATATGGTAGGTATAACGGCTGGAGACAATAACGGTAGAATGGAGATGTCTGTAATAGACAGGGTGTCGGGCGGTAATGTGTACGTCGGATGTATCATTAACTCTATTTACGCTAATGGACTACAGAATCAAATGCATAATGAAATAGCGAGAATGAAATCAGATAGCGAAGAACATATCTATGCAAGGCAGCTAATGACCATATATCAAATGAGGGGCGATATGGGTACAGATAAAGGGAATAAGGCTGTTATTGATGCTATATCCAAAAACAAACTTGCTGTTGTGTTTGAAACGGATGAATTGAAAGAACAAATACTGCATTCCGATTCTAACCCTACAAAGAAGGCTTTCCTTGTTGATGTCGTTGTGCAAACTGTGGCTGGGAGAATTGCAGCATATAAAGTTATGGCGTTGCATGATGTGATAGATATAGATTAAGTCTTTAGAAGATTGGACTTTGACTATAATCAAGAAGTATATATTGTATTAAAAGGTATATTTCCCGAAGAATCAAAATAGCATTCTAAACGAACCGATTTCGGTAGGTTTAAAAGCATTAAGCGGTAATTCCCAACGGTTTTACCGCTTTTTTTATGTTAACAGAATATGGAAGAAGATAAGTTAAACATATTGCTTGAACAGGCTGATGATGTGCCTCACTGGTATTTTTGCCGTTTGCTTGCTGTGATGCGATGGAACGTATAGAGAGGTGGATATACAGGCTGATACCTCTTGTCGTGTTGGCAAGGGTGATATCGTTGTGCATTTAGGTTGTTTCCTTGTTTTTAATCTAATTTTTTTCTTTATCTTTGCAATAAATATAGTCCCCGATATTAAAAAACGGGGACTAAAACAGGGACTATATAAAGAGGTCTATTAATTTCAAATAAATTAAAAAAAGTGACGTCAAGTATGTACAACGCAGATATTGGTATATATTAAACTATAAAAATATCTAAAATTGTTCTCGCATGCTCCAC
>OLSE01002596.1_pt1 | contig 9956 bp, 13 predicted proteins | sample 1673191 | NCBI WGS metagenome assembly OLSE01 (sample SAMEA3136764, study PRJEB25190) | human gut metagenome | biome: human gut; feature: human-associated habitat; material: faeces | place: Austria | collected 2013
ATGAAAAAACTGTTTATAGCGTATGAAAAAACTGTTTATAGCGTATGAAAAAACTTGATGGATATACGGTATTCTGATATAATAAAAGCATAGAGAAATCGACAGCGAAATCAGTTTCTCTATGCCTACTTAAAATCACTCACAAAGGAGTAACTTTCTATGTCTATTATACCAGAAAAACAAGAAAACCAAAAGCAGGTGCTGACCTTGAATGAACTGTCAAAAAGAAAAGTGGTAGAGCATAACAGCTTGATTACGTCTATTGCTAAAATGGATAAAACGCCTTTAAAAATGTTTGAGTTAGCCGTGTCTTGTATCAATACCGAAGAGCCACCGAAAGACAATACGGTTTATCTTTCAAAAAGAGACCTTTTCGCTTTTTTTAAAGTTTCCGACAATGATAAGCATAGTCGCTTTAAACAAGCGGTTGAGAAAATGCAAAAACAAGCTTTTTTTCAAATCAAAGAAGAAGCAGGCAAGGGTTTTAAATTCAAAAGCATTGTGCCTATCCCTTACGTAGAATGGACGGATTATAACGACGAAGTAAAAATTGAATTTCATCGTGAAATTATGCCTTACTTAATCAATCTCAAAAAGAATTTTACCCAACACGCTTTATCAGATATAGCCGAACTCAATAGCAAGTATTCAATTATTCTCTACCGTTGGTTATCTATGCAATACAACCAATACGAGCATTACAGTGTCAAAGGCGGACGGCGAGCCGAACAAGTGGAAGCATACCGCAATCCGTCTATTTCAATTAAAGAGTTGCGTATCATGACTGATACCGTAAATTCTTATAAACAGTTTACAAGATTTAACAATGATGTTCTTAAAACACCTTTAGATGAAATTAACGCCCATACGTCTTTTAACGTGACCTATGAGAAAGTCAAAAAAGGGCGTTCGATTGATTCTATTGTCTTTCATATCACGAAGAAACCAGTCGCACGAAATGACTTCTACAAGCTGGAAGAACAAGACCCTATTTATTTGCAGGATAAAGCAAATAAAGAACAAGCAGAAGAACTTTTAGCAGGGAAAGCATTAAAAAGTAAATACACGAAACTTTTGTTGGATAATATGCTATTAAGTCCTTATGAAATGACCGATACGTCACTTATGGCAGGATTGCAGGCGCACGTGTACCCTCTCTATGACGAGTTAAAGGAATTAAGAGGATTGAATGGGGTCAAAGACCACTTGTCTTATGTATCTAGCAAACAAGAAGCCTATTCTAAACGCAATGTAGCGAAGTATCTGAAAAAAGCAATCGAGCAATATCTACCTACGGTTAAAAGGCAGGACTTATGATGAGTGAAAAGTTAAAGACAATCAAAGAGCTTGCGGATGAGTTAGGAGTTAGCAAGAATAAAATTCATTATCAAGTTTCTAAAATATCAAGCGAATATGTAGTTAGAAATAATAGTATGAAGCTATTAACCGCTGAAGCGGTTAAACAAATAAAAGAAAATCTAGGTATTGAATTAAACAGCAGTTTAAACAGTAAGTTAAATACCGTTAAACACCAAGAAAACACTAATATAAAAGGAAATACAAGTGTTGAAGGCGTTGAATTAAACAGCACTTTAAATAGCTATTTAAACAGTCTTAAACACCAAATTGAATATCTTGAATCTCAAAATATCAATAAAGATGAACAAATAAAAAGTTTAGTGGAAGCACAAAAACAAACGCAAAATTTGTTAGACCAGCAACAACGATTAGCCTTGCAAGATAAAAAGTTGTTAGAAGAATACAAAGCAGAAAACGACAGATTAAAAGTTCTCAAAATGCCCTCACAGGAAACAGAATTCAAACACTTAGACAATCAATATAAAGATGAAGTGAACGCTCTTAAAGAGAAGTTGGAAAATTTGCAGGAACAAATCAAAGATCAAAAAAGGATAGAAGAACAAGAAAAACCAAGAAAATGGTGGGGACTATGGCGAAAATAGATGATTCAGTTAAAAAGAAAGTTCCAGAATTAAGGTTTCCGGGATTTACGGATGATTGGGAAGATCGTAAGTTATCAGACATTGCCGATAGATTTGATAACTTACGTGTACCTATAACAGCATCCGATCGAAAACCTGGAGATACCCCATATTACGGAGCTAATGGTATTCAAGATTATGTTGAAGGATTTACGCATAATGGTGAATTCATTTTAGTAGCAGAAGATGGAGCAAATGATCTAAAAAATTATCCCGTACAATACGTTAATGGCAAGGTTTGGGTTAATAATCATGCACATGTTCTTCAGGGTAAAAAGACAATTACAGATAATAAGTTCTTGATGAATGCTATTAAGAATTTCAACATAGAGCCATTCTTAGTTGGTGGTGGACGTGCAAAACTTAATGCAGATGTCATGATGAAATTAAATATTCTGTTACCAACTTTTGTCGAACAAGAAAAAATCGGTTCATTATTTAGTCTTTTAGATAAGACTATCGCTCTTCATCAGCGTAAGTTAGATTTGTTGAAAGAACAGAAAAAAGGCTTTTTACAAAAGATGTTTGTTTAGGGTCTATAATTATATAATCGCCCCTGTGAAAACCTATTAAAACAGTCCCCGTTATCTACTAGGTAGATAATGGGGCTGTTTTTTTGTTTAAATGGTATAATGGATCATATATAGCAGGACTATTATTTCAAATCAAGCAAGGATTTGATCCCAAGAAAAAACGAAACCTACCTAACAAACTTTATTTAGCAGATTTAGAAGTTACAGCAAAAGACGTGTATATTAAAAAGGATTTTGCTAATAAAACGGCTGAAACCCTTGATACAAGCGGACATCACGAAATCGGACGCCGACAAGAAAATAATAAAACAGCTGAAACCCTTGATACAAGCGGACATCACGAAATCGGACACAATCTATATAAGACTAACTTAGATACTAATAAAGATACTAATAAAGATACAAGCATGCTTGATTTTTCATCAATTAATTTCTCTCAAAATGTTCTACAAAAACAAAATCAAGACATTGTAGCTAATGCAAGCGAATTTCTAGTATCAAACGGAAATGCAGGTAAAATTCCTTTAGAAGCTGAAACAATAAAGTTAATCAGTTTATGGTCTGCAAATGATCCAAAGAAAATGGAAAAAATGATTGGGATTATTTTTAATGCTAAAAAGGCAAGTGAAACATTTATTACTCAACAAACAGGAAAACCAACAACTATCTTTTTAGATAACTACGAGGATTTGCAACATGACATCACAGTTTCATTGAGAAGAACATTTAACGCTATTAGAAATAAACAGGATAAAAAACAAAAAGTTAATCCTGAAAATTACATTTTTGGCGCAATGAGAAATACTTTTGAAGTGTGGTACAGCGAATACTTGCAATCATTAAGTTAAAATGGCTAAATTAGCTCATATAAGAGCCATAGAGAAACTTTAAAAGCAAAAGGTGTGACGGAATTAGCGGTTTATCAAAAAGGAAAGCGAGTTATGGTTACATTACCAGTCTAAAAAAACGTCCTCAGCATCAAAAGTGAGGACGTTTTTTTAGATTTCTTTTTCTAAAATCGGACAAATACGATCTTGTTTTCCTAAAGGAAAATGTTTTATCCCGATTTTTTTAAATCCATGACGTTCATAAAAACGAATACCTGCATAATTTTTTTCATAAACAGTCAAACGTAAATAACGTTTTTGTTTCGTTTTAGCATAACGATTCGCTTCATCGAGTAACCGTTGCCCTAACCCTTTGCGTACACGTTTTTGGAACGTCTACGCAAAGGCTTTTAGCAATCAAATTACTCACTATTATATCAAATATTTCAATTAATTAACCCGTTTTCAAATATTTATATTCTAAGCATAATAAAAAGACACACCAGGTGCCTTTTGTTTATTATAATATTTATACAGCTAGTCGTTTTTTATTTTGGTTTAATGACCAGGACCATACAAGTTTAAAATGACAACTCCTGACAAAATTAATACAATTCCTAAGACGCTGCTCAGATTAATAGATTCTTTCCAAACGACTACTGCCAAAACAGTTGTCAATACAATTCCTAAGCCAGCCCATAAAGCGTAAGCAACATTCAAGTTTATAGTTTTCAAAGCTAATGCTAAAAAATAAAAACTTGCACCGTATGAAACTAAAGACCCCACAGTTTCCCAAAGCGAACTGAATCCGTTTGAAGCTTTTAACAAAATCGTTCCCAAGAGTTCACCTAGAATCGCGAGCCCCAAAAATATATATCCCATTAAATTACACCTACCTTTTTTTTTATAACGAAAAAGAACGCCAAAAATGAAAAAATTCATTAGTCGGCGTTTTTTAGCTAGCCACAACCCAGCTATTCGTATATTTTTTATTATACAATTTACTCCGCTTAATTGCAATGTCGTTTTTAATTATTCTCGAATTCTTGTTTTTTAACTTCAAGCATACGTTGTTTACGCTTTTCATAAGCTCTACGGTAACGTTGCATGGCTTTATACTCCTGCTCAAAGACTACCATAGGTCGTTTACCGTCAAGTGCCTGTCTCAATGGCATAGCATTCATTTTTGAAGCTACTTCATCTAATTGTCGTTGTTTCACATCTTTAAATGACGTGCCTTTAGGGTACCAATCACGTAGCTTACGGTTTCTGTTTTCATTTGAACCACGTTGTTGTGGTGATGACGGTGTGGCATAGTATAGCTTAATTTTAAGCTCTTTTTGAACATATTCTAAAAAGTCCCATGAGATAAATTCAGAACCATTGTCGGCTGTTATAGTACGCACAGCTTTGCCATAACGCTCATAAAACAACCTAAATGCATTGAAACACTTGACTTCTGGTAGAAAAATAGTCCATCTTTTTAGTATAAGAGCAGGATCATTTGCAGACCATAAACTAATTAACTTTATGGTCTGCAAATGATCCAAAGAAAATGGAAAAAATGATTGGGATTATTTTTAATGCTAAAAAGGCAAGTGAAACATTTATTACTCAACAAACAGGAAAACCAACAACTATCTTTTTAGATAACTACGAGGATTTGCAACATGACATCACAGTTTCATTGAGAAGAACATTTAACGCTATTAGAAATAAACAGGATAAAAAACAAAAAGTTAATCCTGAAAATTACATTTTTGGCGCAATGAGAAATACTTTTGAAGTGTGGTACAGCGAATACTTGCAATCATTAAGTTAAAATGGCTAAATTAGCTCATATAAGAGCCATAGAGAAACTTTAAAAGCAACAAAGTACAAAGACTAGTAAAATGTTAAAAATGCCTTAGAAGCGTTATTAAAGGCAATTAAAATCAAAGGACAAGATAATATCTTGCCTTTTTTTTCTGATTATTTTGAAGTTAAACAATTAAATTATGTATCATACTACCTTTTTTAGAAAGCTCATTTTACACTGCGTAATACGTCTGTTTACTGTCACTTACCATATCAAAAACAGTCAAAAATAAAAGGGTATATAAACTCACAAGTTCGCCCTTGTATTTTTTTTATGTTTTTTATCTGTTTTCATCACAGCAAACGACCGAAAACGCACTGGAAAAAATGAACTATCAAAATAAAAAAAGGGGGTGATCTATGTACATAATTTAATAACTTAAAAATAATCATCAATCCAGCTTCACTCACTCAACACCTAAAAAAAATGTGTTTAAAAGAAAGGACAGAAAAATGAATAAAAAGTTTTTAAAGCAACAATTAGATAATGCAGAAAGCGAGAATAGAGTGATAAGTAAAGCTCAAAATGAACAAGAAACTAAAGTGTTAATACGAAAATATGGAACGCTAGGTAACTTAAATAAACGATTGTTAGAATTAGAATATTTTTAAATTATAAGGAGTGGAAATAATGGAACTAATAAGTGTAGAAACAATATGTGAAACAATAAATGGAAAAGAATATGATTTTGACAGATATGATTTGATTGATAGAACAGCATTATCGACCAAAGAAATTTCCGTTGTGGTTAGTTTTTTACCAGATGATACTGACAAAATAACTGGAGATATTATCGCATATGGGGAGTGGGGAGACTTAGATAAAAGTGAATGTATTGAATATCTTAATTATGTAAAATCAATTAGAAAATTTGGAAGATAAAATTCAAAAAGTGGTTCATTATATTTCGGAGGGCTAGAAAAATGACAGTGATTTATATGCCGAAACAATCGAAAGGAACGGAACAGTTCATAACTTAACAGTTGTGAGCTGTTTTTTGAATGCTGATGAATAGTGAGGTTAGAGCAGGTCATAAGTAAGGGTCATATTTAAAAGCTAAAATTGTACGTTTTAGTCAATTACATACAAGCCTATTTAAGGGCTTTTTCTTTTATCCATGATAATTATTACTAACTCACGTTTAAAATCGCTTAGAAGGCAAACTATGAGCTTATAGGACTATTCAAAGCGTTTAGACTAAACAAAGTAGCCACGACCGTTAGGGAGTTCTTTTTAGTGGATGAACGAACAAAAAATCTCTCGTATTTTGTTTGTTCATCCATGGTTTTAGAAAAAAGAGGGACGATTTCGGAAGAAGAAAATCGTCTCTTTTTTTCTTCTTTTTGTATGACAAAAAGAAAGATCTTTTGCCCATTTTATTTTTATAAAATGGGTAGGTGGCGTTTGCGTAAAGCAAATCGACACAATCCAAAGGGGATAAAAGGGGAAAGTGAAACTTCCCCCTTTTCAAGCCACATTGTAATACAAGAACGAAGTGTTTTGTATTACAATGTGATAGCTTGCAGTATTTATAGATTTATATGGTCTATTTTGTTATAATGATTGTAACCGAATAGGGCGCAATGCTTATTACAAAATCAATGACAAAGGGCGATTGAGGAATGAGCGCTGGGGCATTTTATCTTTGAGGAGGCTATTTATGGATCAGAAAGAAGTATCACAAAATCAAACAAAGTACATTCAATTTAGATTATCTGAAGAACAATACAATAAGCTGAAAATTTCAGGAGAAACATATGGACTCTCTCCGAATCTTTATGCGAAAAAATTAGCACAAAAATCTCATTTAAAAAAACCTTATCTCCAACATGACCAAGCGAAATCTTTATTATTAGAACTCTCAAAACAAGGAACCAATTTAAATCAAATCGCCAAGAAACTCAATCAATTCGATCGGATGGACAACCAAGATAAAGAGCTGATCGAGGCTTTACGCTATACATACGGAGTACTCGCTCAAGCTCAAAAGGGGTATCAAGAGTTATGGCAACAATTGCAAAAATAAGCAATGGCGCAAGTGCAGCGAGCGCCCTTAATTATGCTTTAGGTCAAGACAGACCCATGCATGAAAAAACTGAACAGTGGCTACAAGACCATCAATTGGAACGTCCTGTGGAGCTGACAAATTGTCGGGCAGTTGCCGTGGGTGGAACCAACGGGATTGATCCCTTTATTGCCAAAGAACAATTCGATGTCGTTCGACAACTTCATAACCAAACCAAAGAATCCAATCAAGTCTTGCGTATTACCCAATCTTTCGCCTTAGATGAACTGAATCCGAAAGTACAAAAGGACTGGCAAAAAGCCAACGATTTAGGCGTTGAGTTAGCAGAAAATCTCTATCCTAACCATCAAAGTGCTGTTTATACGCATTTAGACGGAAAAAATCACGTCTTACACAACCACATCATTGTCAATAAGGTCAATTTAGAGACAGGAAAGAAACTAAGAGAACAAAAAGGAGAAAGCGTTCAACGAGCACGAGAAATGAATGATCGACTCGCTTCTCGAGAAAACTGGCACATTTTAGAGCCACCAAAAGAGCGTCAAACAGAGACAGAAAAAGAACTAATCGCCAAAAATGAGTATTCTTACATGGATGATTTGAGAGAAAGAATCAATAAATCGCTTCAAGACCTCTCTGTGAGCTCATATGAGACGTTTAAAGAGCGTTTATCCGATAATGGTGTAATTCTATCAGAAAGAGGACAAACGTTCTCATACGCCTTTTTAGACGCCAATAATAAGCAAAGAAGAGCACGAGAGACCCGATTGGGTTCTGATTTTGGAAGGGAGACCATTTTACATGAGTTGGAAAACCGAGCAAGACAAAACGAATTTAGCGCTGTTGAACAACGAGAACCAGCGATTACTCCGCTTGAGCGAGACACTCAACAAAGAGAATCAGAAATTGTTAGCCTTGAACAAGCAATTGAACCAAGAAAATCAGAAGCTCTCAAACGAGAATCAACAATTAATCAATTTATTGACACACTCAAACAGCTTGCAGGACGAGTACCACAGCTTACTCAACGCGTTACAAGAAAATTAAAGCAAACAAAAGATAAAATACTCGATGATTTTGAACGTCGCTTTTCAAAGGACATGAAAAATTACGAGAAAGAACAACAGAAAAGCCTAGAAAAACAAGCGAATAGAGACGTACAGTCTGAAAAGAAACCAACAAAAGATCATGATCGGGGGATGAGTCGATGAATAAAGATGAACAACTCGTTGTTCAAGTATTAAATGCTTATAAAAATGGCAAAATTGATTTCAGTAACGTTCCAGAACTAGACCGCTTAGTCCGTCAAGAAGTTAATAAAGACTTTCGGGACTACCAAGAAAAAATAGAAGCTGTTGCGAATCAAAAAATGGAGTCTGCCATTCAAGAACAACTCCATCGTTTAGAGGCAGAAAGTTTAAAAGCAGACATACTGAAAGACATTCAAGTTGAAAAACAAGCATTACTCGCTTTGAAAAAAGAACTGAATGAACAAAAAGAGCAGATAAAAGCAGATCGCAAACGTGAGATTGTCGAACGTTACGGTATTCTGATTGCGAACATTGTCTGCCTGTTCTGTTTCTTAGTTGTCGGTATTCTCATCGGACGATGGATTTATAAAGGGATCTGGGATGGTTGGGGTTTGCATATTTTGTATGACACAGTGATGGAGATACAGCCTAAACATCCTTATGGGGCAGTCATTCTTGGATTAGGTGGATTTGGATTAATCGGTGCTGGCATCTATGGCAGTTTTCGATTAATGTATACCGCTTCAACATGGTTTGATCAACGTCCAAAAATTTTCAAGCGAATCTTTCCGAAAAAATAGAGAGTGAGGGGATCCTGTGGTTTTAGAAAATAAATTAGGCTTAACCAATTCAGCAGAGTTAGCTAAGCAAGAAGAACTCTTAACGAAAACAAGAGCCAAAGAATTGTTTGAGTCTGGAAAAATAGAGGATCTTGAAATTGGGACGTTTCAAGGCTTATCGGATATTCATCATTTTTTATTCCAAGATATTTACGACTTTGCAGGAAAAATTCGAGAAGTGAATATTGCGAAAGGAAACTTTCAATTTGCGCCACGTATTTTTTTAGCGCAAACACTTGAATATATTGATAAATTACCTCAAGAAACATTTGATGAAATTATTGATAAGTACTCGGATATGAATGTGGCGCATCCTTTTAGGGAAGGCAATGGACGAGCCACTCGTATCTGGTTGGATTTAATTCTTAAAAATAAACTACACAAAATCGTCGATTGGAATCAAATTGATAAGGATGAATATTTAAATGCCATGATCCGTAGTACAGTCAGCACCAATGAATTAAAATATTTGATTCAAAAGGCTTTAACCGATGATTTAGGAAAAGAACAATTCTTTAAAGGAATTGATGCGAGTTATTATTACGAGGGCTATTACGAAATTAAAACAGAAGATCTATAAACACGTATAAACACGATTTAAAGAAACAGACTGCTCAATATAAAACTTGAGCAGTCTGTTTCTTTTTTGAGATGATTTTGACCTTTGGTTTTAAATTTTTAAAAAAAATAAAAAATAGGCGAAGCCTATATTACATTTATCTTATATATTTTAATCTTTTCTTCTTTTGCGTCAAAAAAAAGTCAGTGTTTAAAGGTGGATACAGAATTATAGCGTATGAAAAAACTGTTTATAGCGTATGAAAAAACTGTTTATAGCGTAT
>OLSE01002607.1_pt1 | contig 9887 bp, 8 predicted proteins | sample 1673191 | NCBI WGS metagenome assembly OLSE01 (sample SAMEA3136764, study PRJEB25190) | human gut metagenome | biome: human gut; feature: human-associated habitat; material: faeces | place: Austria | collected 2013
GCGCGAAGAATCGATTCCGGCTCGCTGATCGCATCGTCATCCAGCAAGAGCGTGTCTGCTCCATGGTCATCTCCTCGCCCACATCCCTCTTGATGCTCGACGAACCATCACTGCTCTCCTTCACCGCCTCTTTTGAGAATGTAACCTTCTCATCCATCTTGCAGTTGAGTATAGTCAGATATGTGGTGAGAATCTTTGTGATACTTGCAGGATAATGCTTTTCGTGTGAATTTTTCTCATAGAGCACCGTACCTGTATTGACCTCCATCACCACGGCGCACGGTGAATTTATCTGCGGTCCCTCCGGCCAGTACGTGTCATCACCATCCGCAAATGCCATAAGCGGTCTCGCACAAAGCGTCGTGACCATAGCAAACACTGCCATTATTAGTATTCCTGATTTTTTTAAATTTATAATTTTATACTTCATATCTGTTCCTATTAATTCTAAAATTGGGTAGCTGTTCAGTCCTATAACCAAAAATGTACTATTTCTAATTATAATGTATGAAAAACATGTTATCAAGGGCATGTGCATCGTATTTTTCCATTTTATTTTGACACCCACACAATTGTAGGGTATTATCTATATGAAATTTTACGTTTTTATAAGGAGATTTACATGAGACTTAGAAATATCCCGGGCGCCGGTGAAGTCATCGACAACAGCCCTTATTGCATAAAGGAGCCTGTTGAATTAAAAGGAAAATGGCATGATTTTTTAGGAAACAATAATCCGATTCATATAGAGGTTGGTATGGGAAAGGGCAGATTTCTGATGGATCTGGCACGGCTTCATCCCGAGATTAACTATATAGGTATCGAACGATATACCAGTGTGCTTCTTCGTGCTGTTCAAAAAATGCAGGAGGATGAGCTGCCAAATGTGCACTTTTTGTGCATTGATGCCGCAACTCTTCCGGATATTTTTGACCGCAATGAGGTTGACCGCATTTACCTGAACTTTTCCGATCCATGGCCGAAGGACAGGCACGCAAGAAGACGCCTCACCTCAAGCGAATTTCTTGCCAGATATGATTTGTTTCTCGCACCTGACGGACGCATAGAGTTCAAGACTGACAACCAGGACCTCTTCACCTTCTCTCTGGAAGAGATTGAAAGCTCTGATAAATGGCACCTCGACGCCAGTACACGCGACCTGCATCATGATGCCGCAATGAATGAGGGCAACATCATGACCGAGTACGAGGAGAAATTCTCTGCTGTCGGAAACCCTATCTGCAAGCTGATTGCTTCAAGATAATGCGACATATCTGTCGTTAATCGCATGATTTATATAGTCAAACATGACCCAGCTTTTATGACATTCTTCAGATTTTTCTGAGGAACTGTCATATTCGTCTCTGGCATCGTTGAAATATCTCTGCGCTTCCTTATCTCTTCCCATCTTGCTATAGCTTGAACCGATATTGCTGTAAACCATAGCCTTAAGATCTCTCGAGCGGATAATTTCTGCCGTGGCAAGGCTCTCCAGATAACATTCAAAGGCTTTTGACTCATCGTTCTCAAGCTCATATACCAATCCCAGGATATTGAGATACTCTGCATATTTTTCCACGTGACCGATGCTCTTCAAGCGCGCAAGCGCTTTCTTTATGCGTACAACCGCACTGTCATAGTCCTTCTTTACCACGTCATCTACTGCAATTATCATTTCGTTATCCGCTATATTGTCTGTTGAATATTTGTCTACCCCATTCATCATATTTTACTCCGACCAAAGCATCTTTCCAAATGTTACTTTTTTCCTATTCAACAGTATAAACTCATTATTTCAAAATTTCAATATTAATTTCACTTTTTATGGGACTATCAGACTACCCAAAAATTATGCAATAAAAAAGCACCAACCCTATGGCTCATACGTCCATAAAACCGGTACCTTTGAGTGCGCCTCCAGGGGCTCGAACCCTGCACACCCTGATTAAGAGTCAGGTGCTCTACCAAATGAGCTAGAAGCGCGTTTATTAATTTGTTTGCGTTTTCCTTAACGCGAAATTTATTATATAGTATAGTTTATAGAAATGCAACACTTTTTTTTAATTTTTTTAAATTTTTTTTAGATTTTTTGTAAAACAGTTGATTTTACCCCGTTTTAAGCTATATTATTTTCTATATACAGAGACTTTTTATTCCAGATTTCCCATCCAAAGTCTCTCAGAAAGGATTTACTGATAATGAAAGTAGAAGAAAGATTATTAAAATATGTGGGCTATCACACCACATCTGATGAAGCAAGTGATAAAATACCAAGCAGTGACAGGGAATTTGCACTCGCAAGAGAGCTTGAGTCAGAGCTTAAGGAGCTTGGCTTATCCAAGGTTGTGCTCACTGACCATTGTTACGTGTATGGTCTACTGCCTGCCACTGCCGGCATGGAACACAAAAAAGCGGTCGGATTTATTGCACATATGGATACTGCTCCTGATTTTTCCGGGGAAAATGTCAAGCCACAGCTGCTGCGTCACTATGACGGAAGCGATGTGTTGCTTAGAGGCAGTGGCGAATACCTGAGAGTAAGCGATTTTCCTGAGCTTAAAGCCCTCACCGGACGCACTCTCATTACCACAGATGGCACTACCCTGCTTGGTGCCGATGACAAGGCCGGTGTGGCTGAGATTATGACCGCCTTAGAGCAGATTATCGCAGAGGGCACTCCTCACGGCGATATCTGGGTTGGATTTACCCCTGATGAAGAGGTCGGAAAGGGTGCGGATTTGTTTGATCTGGACTATTTCGAGGCAGATTTTGCCTACACCGTGGACGGTGATTACGAGGGCGAGGTGGCCTATGAAAACTTTAATGCCGCAAGCGCTGAATTTACCATAAAGGGCGTCAACGTGCATCCGGGCGAAGCAAAGGACATTATGGTCAATGCTGCTTTGGTTGGCTGCGAGATTGCCGCAGCGCTGCCTGCAAACGAGACTCCTGCCACAACTGAGGGCAGAGAGGGCTTTTACCATCTGTGTGATATGAGCGGTGATGTAGCATCAGCCCATCTGTCATATATTGTGCGCGACCACGACAAGGCTCTTTTTGCTAAAAGACTTGATACTCTCCGCTCTCTTGAGATAGAGATGAACAAAAAATATGGTGAGGGCACTGTTTCTTTGACTATCACCCACTCCTACGAGAATATGCTTTCAATCATAATGGACAACATGTACATTATCGACCTGGCAAAGGCTGCTATAGAGGAAAACGGTCTAGAGCCGCTATCACGCCCGGTTCGCGGCGGTACAGACGGCGCACGTTTATCCTTCATGGGACTTCCTTGTCCAAACCTCGGTACCGGCGGCTACGGCTTCCACGGCCCATTTGAGCACATATCAGTGGAGGGCATGGAGACTGCGGTTAATATAATCAAATCAATTGTGAAGCATGTGCTGATGCTGGCTGACGCGTGATTTCGCTGCCGGTCAGTTACTATTCACAACTAACAGTGTGACTAGTCACGGCCACGTTACTGTTCACTACTAACAGTGTAACCAGTAATCCGGCAGCACTTATCATTTTTGCAGTTGTTGGTGGAATATTTGTAAATTATCTTCGCAGAAATCAGAATGATATCGGCGGAGGAATGGGAAAGGATTACATGAAAGAGCATTGGGGAATCGATGACGACAAGTAATCAAAAATACCGGGCAACACATTTTGTGTCCCGGTATTTTTATACAACCATCGTAACTATTCAGAACCACTGAGAACAAGAAAAGCTGATGCGTTATCAGAAAAGCCTGACTTTGCTATCGTGAATTTGCAGGCTCCATGTTCACAGAGCGGCCCTTTATCTTTGCATTCTTCATGGCATTAAGCACTTCCTTGCCATACTCAGCCGGCACCTCAACAAATGTATACTTATCGTACATGTCGATTGCACCGACAAGCCTGCCAGGCATGCCTGACTCTCCTGCAATGGCACCTAAAATGTCACCCGGCTTTATCTTGTCCTTCTTTCCGACGTTGATAAACAGGCGTACCATGCCATCCTCAGCTCCTGTATTGTGGAAATCATAGTCGTCCTTTGATTCAGCTGTGGATATCTCTGAAGCACCCATAGCCTGGTATAAAAATGCCGCCGCTATATCCATTGCCGTGTAATCTGACTCATTTATCTGATTCTCTATAATATCAATGACACTTGTGAGATTTTCCTCATCTATAATGGTGGAAATCTGGTCCATAATCTTTTCTGCCCTGATTTTGGCAACATCATCAGATGATGGAATTGGCTGTGCATAGATTTTTGTCTTGCAGTAGCGCTGTATGTCCTTGAGCTTATATACCTCCTTGCCCTTTACAAAGGAGAATGCCTTTCCACAGCGGCCTGCTCTTCCTGTACGACCGATTCTATGTACATAATACTCGTCATCCTGAGGCAGATCATAATTGAAAACAGCCTCCACATCATCCACATCAATTCCACGCGCTGCGACATCAGTGGCAATAAGAATATCTGTCTTTCCGTTTCTGAAGTTCTTCATGACACGATCTCTCTGCACCTGCTTCATATCGCCATGAAGTCCTTCTGCACTGTAGCCGCGTCCGCAAAGCTCATATGCCAGCTCGTCGACCATCTTCTTGGTATTGCAGAATACAAGTGAGAGCTTTGGATTATAGTAATCCAACAGTCTTGTGAGTACATCTATCTTGTCCTTGCGCTTCACATCATAGTAATACTGGTCGATATTTGCGACTGTCAGCTCTTTTTTCACAATCTTGATATTGATAGCATCATGCTGATATTTTCTTGTAATTTCCAAAATAGGCTTTGGCATTGTTGCCGAGAAGAGTACTGTCTGATGCTCCTGTGGCAGGTATTCGAGCACTGTCTCGATGTCCTCCCTAAAGCCCATGTTGAGCATCTCGTCTGCCTCGTCGAGCACTATTGTCTTTACATGGTCAGGCCTGATTGTCTTTCTCCTGAGATGATCCATAAGACGCCCCGGGGTTCCGATAATAATCTGCACACCGCCCTTAAGTGCCTTAATCTGGCGGCTGATATCCTGTCCTCCGTATACCGGAAGTACCTTCACACCATGCATATATTTTGCAAGCTTCCTGATTTCATCTGCCACCTGGATGGCAAGCTCCCTTGTAGGAGAGAGGATGATAACCTGTGTCTTGTGACTTGACGCATCAACGCTCTCAAGCACCGGAATACCAAAGGCTGCTGTCTTTCCTGTTCCGGTCTGCGCCTGTCCGATTACATCCCTGCCCGAAAGCACTGCCGGGATTCCCTGAGCCTGTATTGGAGTTGCCTCCTCAAAGCCCATATCCTTGATGCCTCGCAAAATCTTAGGGTTTAGTTCTAATTCGTCAAATCTGATTGTTTCCATATATTTTTTATATTTCCTTTCAAAAAAATAAAGTGTGCATATTTTTATAACATGCACACTTTAACATATTTGTGAGATAATTACAAAATATTATTTCTTCATTTCTTTACTGAATAGTTACCAAAATACTACATACTGCTAAATAAAGCTGCTATCTCATCCGGTGTCAGATTACGATTTGTGTTATTCAAATCTACAACCGGAGACTTTGCAGGTTCCGGTTCACTTACAGGCTCCGGCTCAGGTGCCTGAGGTGCCTCTGTGACCGGTTCCGTAATCACTTTCTCTGCCGGCTCTGATTCAGGTTCTGTCGCACCTGCGTTTGCACTTGCAAAAAGTGCTGCTATTTCATCTGCACTCAGCTGTCGGTTCGGATCGCCGTTTATCGTATCTGCAACAGCTTCGCCTGCAGCAGGGCTTGGCTCTACTACCGGCTCCGGTTCAGGTACATGTGGTGCCTCTGTGACCGGTTCCGTAATCACTTTCTCTGTCGGCTCTGATTCAGGTTCTGTCGCACCTGCGTTTGCACTTGCAAAAAGTGCTGCTATTTCATCTGCACTCAGCTGGCGGTTCGGGTCGCTGTTTGTCGTATCTGCAACAGCTTCTTCTGCAACAGGACTTGGCTCTACTACCGGTTCAGGTTCAGGTACATGTGGTGCCTCACTTACATGTTCCGGTTCAGGTACATGTGGTGTCTCAACTACCGGCTCCGGCTCGATTACCGCAACAGGCTCCGGCTCAGCTATCGCGGCTTCCTCTACGACAGGTTCAGGTATCGCCTCCATGGCCGGTGCTGATTGTGGTGCGTCGGTCGTTTGCTTAGGCATCTCAACATTTGCTGTAAACTGAATAGGATTTGCTGTGATTGCCTGACTCAGACGGATTTCCATATCCTTTATGCTGTCAGACAGAACCTGCTGCTTTTCCATAATGTCCTTGAGGTTATCATAAATCACATTTTTCTGGCTCTCAATAATGAAATCATTGCTCTCCTTGAGCTTATTCTCAAGATGCTCAAAAGTCTCCATAAGCTGTTCATTAGAGTTCATAATCGCATCAGCATTTTCCTTATTCCTGTTGATAACAACCTTTGCGATTCCCTTCTGTGCATTGATGATATCCTCAGTCGGAATCTTTGACTCCTTCTGCAGTATCTCAATCTTTCCCTCTATCTCATCAAAATACTTTCTAAGCATGAGGTAAGATGCCTTTTCCGACTTAAAAATACTGTCATACTGTTCCTCCCTCCTGTCCTCCTTTAGAGCACTCAGTGAGAAAAATCCGCTTATCACTCCCCACAGGCAAATCATAAAGATAACTGTGATTGCTGCAATGAGCATGTATTCCTTTGGATAATTAATTATCGCATAAAAATCCGCTAAAATAACAAGCGTGGAAATAAGAATTAGAAATATAACCTGTATTTTTGCCTTTTTTTGCTTTTTATCCTGCATATAATTCCCCTTCCCGGGGCCTGACGCTATCCGCGACAGCCGTACCGCGTGACGGCTGTGGATAATACAAGTCCCAGTACATTTATCTTAATGTATCTATTATAGCGTTTATTGGCTGTAATGTCGATTGTTTTTAATGATTTTCAGACATTTTCAGACATTTTCCAAGTATCCATGTTTTCCGAATAGCGTACGTATATACCGATGTTAGTATATTTTTTCATTACTCCCCGATAATTGTAAACCTTTATTGCAGTTATGGTTGACAATCGACATCTTTTCATGTTAATGTGTTAACCGTACAAAAATTACTATGAAATTTACAAAAAGGAGATTTTATCATGAACCAGACAGAAACTATAGACTACAAGCATGGAACGACCTATGCCATAACGGTAACAGCGCTCATGACAGCTGTCACATGTATTCTTGCACCATTATCTATCCCGATTGGGCCGGTACCGATTTCACTGACAAACCTAGCCATATATATTTCATTATATCTGCTCGGATGGAAACGCGGAACTATAAGCTACCTGATTTACCTGCTTATCGGACTTGTCGGAATCCCTGTATTTTCAGGCTTCACCGGTGGCCCAGCTAAGCTTGCCGGCCCTACAGGCGGATACATCATCGGTTTTATTGCCATGGCAATTATTGCAGGACTTGTAATCGATCATTTCCACCAGCCTTGGCTCCAGCTCATTGGTATGATTGTCGGAACTATCATATGCTATGTACTCGGTACAGCATGGTTCTGCTTTGAGGCAAAAAGCACAGTCAGCGGTGCGCTCTCAATATGTGTGTTCCCATTTATCCCGGGCGACCTGATAAAAATGATAATTGCCATGCTTATCGGACCGGCTATTAAAAAAAGACTTCGCTAAACATCAACTCCAAGCTTTCTAAGCTCCTGATACAGGCGCGCTACCGGAAGCCCTACCACATTATTGTAATCACCATGTATTCCCTTAATGTGGATGGCAAAGCGTCCCTGTATCCCGTAGCTTCCCGCTTTATCCATCGGATCCCCGCTTGAAATATAGCGGTCAATTTCCTCTTCCGTCAGTGTATACATGCTGACATCCGTCTTCTCATAAAAGCAGTGTTCTCCGGTTCTTCCGGCTTTGTCAATAAAAACAAACGTTACCCCTGTATAGACACTGTGCGTTTTTCCCGAAAGCATCGAAAGCATACGCCTGGCATCTTCTTCGTCCTTCGGCTTTCCAAGAATCTGATTCTCATAAGCCACTACCGTATCCGCTCCGATCACAAGAATATCCTGCGGTGTCACAAGCTCTGCATGCTGTTCATTGTAGGTAAGCACACCTGACGCTACCTCCTCTGCCTTTTGACGTGATAACTCCATGACAACCGCAGATGGCTCCTCCTCTGTGATTATCTCTTCTCCCTTTGCAGGACAGACAACAAACTCTGCCCCAATCTGCTCTAATAATTCCTTTCGGCGCGGTGATGCCGACGCCAATATTATCTGACTCATATTTGTTTTAACCTTTTCCTTCACTTTGGATTTTGGGACTGTTTCATCTGAAGAATACAATTCCCTATGACTGATTACACGTTTCCACTTATATTATACAGTTTCCTCTTTCACTGGCGCTTTCACTGACATAATTCTATAAAATACAGCACAAAATACCAACGCAAAAACGACTCCAAACACATTCTGAATCACCCTGAGGCTGACCGCTCCCTTTAACCCATAGCTCTCTGCAGCTATAGCCAGAGCACCAAATGTATTAAAAACAGCCTGCCAGCCGTATTGTGCCGATAATCCCACGCCGATTCCACCTATGATTCCTATGTACGCATAGATTGATGGTGGAAGCAGAAAATATAATGCCGTGAAGCATATAACACCGGCGATATTACCGACAATCCTTTTTCTGACTCTGTACTGCATATCCTCCATAAACGGCAGGATGGCAGACATGGCTGCAATACCTGCCCACATTGCACGCGGCATATTGCAAAGCTGTGCAATACATAGAACTAACGGTACACATAGTATCTGGCACAGCTGCCATTTCGTTCGTGATGAAAAAAGATCAAACTCCTGAATTACGGCTTTCATATTTCTTTTAAAGACTCTGTTTTTATGATTTCTGTAAAATACCAGGCATGTAAGGACAGCGCCTGCGGCCATCCCTGCTATTCGAAGCATATAGCTTTTTCCTGACACATCATATCCATATAACAATAAATAGCCAAGAACCAGTGTGGATTGATTAAACATAAATGGATTATGGCATCCGAACAAAATCAGCACTGCAAGAGCTGCAATGTTTATAAGCAGCGCCGGAAGCGGTGAAAGCTGATTTGCCAGATGTGGGCATACTGTCATAATTACAAAGAACAATGCCAAAAGCCATGTAGAATGTCGGGTATGGATTCCCAGATCAGCGTTTCGAAATACCATAACGCATAATAAGACCACTACTCCCACAATGCTGTTATCCTTTCCCAATATGATGCTTGAGGCAGTGACAAAGGTAAAGCAGAATACCATTGTGATAGCTATCTTCACCATATATACAAACGCATGGTATAGTTTTTCTTTCATTGTTTTACTATTTTTCAGCAGGCTTTTAGAGCCGGCCTGATTTAACTGCAGTTCCTGATAAAATGTCATATGAATTCTCCTATCTTTTATCTTATTATCTTATTATTTTATTATTGTAACTATCATGTTCTAAATAGCTACTCATTATAATTCTTTATTGGCAGTTCTACTACAAATCTGCATCCTCCGTATTCCCGGTTTTCAGCTTTGATTGTTCCACCGGCGATGTCTACAATTCTTTTCACAAGTGCCAGACCAAGGCCGTTTCCCTCGGCTTTATGAGAACCATCCACCTGATAAAACTTATCAAATATTCTGGCTTTTGCATCATCCGCTATTCCCGGTCCCTCGTCTTCCAGAATAAACTGCACAGAATCATTTTCATGCCTTAGAAACATGGTGATTGTCCCATTTTCAGGACTAAACTTGATTGCATTATCCAAAAGATTTATCCAGATATGCATAAAAAGCCCTTCATTTCCAACATAT
>OLSE01002611.1_pt1 | contig 9864 bp, 7 predicted proteins | sample 1673191 | NCBI WGS metagenome assembly OLSE01 (sample SAMEA3136764, study PRJEB25190) | human gut metagenome | biome: human gut; feature: human-associated habitat; material: faeces | place: Austria | collected 2013
ACGCGTTGTCCGATAAAGCGGTTTGCGCCGCGGATGAACCGCTGCCGGAACCGCCGCTTTTCGCAGCCGATTTCTGGGCGGCGGCGAGCTTCAGCTCGAACTCCTTCTGCCAGTTTTCCTGCTCCTGCTGCGCCTGCGCTAGCCGGAACGCGTAATCACGCTCGTCCTGTGCCCTGCCGTATTCGCTCTCTTCGCGCCGGATCAGCTCGTTCAGTATATTATTATATGCGCTGCCGCGCGCCGCCGTGCGGGCCGCCTCGTTTTGCGCGAGCGCATCCTCCAAGTCCAGGCGCAGGTCGCCCGCCTGCTCGTCTTTGAGGCAGTGCACCTGGGCCAGCATGTTCTGATATGTGTTGTAATAGTTCGCAAGCGCCGTCTCGCTCTTGCCCGCGCCGCGCAGGCCGTTCGCATAGGCGGATTCCGCCTGGATGCCGTATGGATTGATATTGTGCGCATAGTCCGCGTACGCGCCCCGCAGCGCGTCCTTCCGCGCCGCTTCCACGCGCGCAAGCTCGGTGTCGTACCGGTTTACCTGCGCCTGTTCCTGCCTGTCTATGCTGTCGAGCGCCTGCTTTAGCTGCTCGCGCAGCATTTGCTCGTACTGTTCGCTGTAGCTCTTGGCTGCCACTGCGTCCATCCCCTCTCCTGTTCTATGTCCGGCCGATTTGCGGCGGACGGCCGGTTTACCGCCGGGCTACCGGCATGCAAAGCTAAGGGCGCCGCGCCGCGCAGCCCCTCTGTTGCCGTATCAGGCCATAATATAGCAGCCGGCAAACCCTATCCAGGTGTCGCCCTCTTTCCATGTAAGGGCGGCCAGCCCGCTTTCGGATTGCAGGCGGATCATGCCGAGCGAAGAATCGACATGCGCCACCGCACCGCCTACCGTATCCGAGGTTGTGCGTGCAAACTGCATGCGCGCCAGCCCATAGCGGCCTGAACTCATCGGCGTAAAAGGCAAGCCCTGAACCCTCGCGTATCCGCTGCCCGCGGCCGTTACATTGACTTTCATGTAAAACGTGATGTACACCAGCTTGCCTATCCGGTAATAATACGAGTTGTTGTAGCTGGTTGTATACGTCATCCCGCCGTCCGACGAGATCAGCTTCGGCGTCCACGTGCCGGACGCCACCGGCAAGCCGAGGTTTGCCAAAGCCGCCGCTGCGGTGCCCGCGCCCGTGCCGCCTCCGGATATACCCAGGGTCCAGGCGCTGTCTATGATTCCCGGCGTGGTAAAGGGTTTCCCGAGCGCGATTCCCTCCTTGTTCAGTGCCACAATAGGCTTGCCGGCCTTGAGCGACATCGTGTACACAGCGGCGTAGAGCCGGTCTGTGATCTGCACCTGTATGGAGTACGCGTTATCCAGATTGAAGCCGGAAGCGCCCAGATCGCCTGCAATCGCTATATCGGAGGCCGAGAAGCTGCCGTCCGCGGCTGTCGGAAGTGCGAGCGATACCCAATCCCCATAGCTGGACGCGCTGTTTCGTTTATAGCGGTACTGCGCCGACAGAACCGTATTTGTCACGGCGCCAAAGTTTACGTTTGAATACGACCCGGCGTATGTGATACTGGTCTCTGTTCCAGCGCCGTTGAGCGCACGGTCGGCAGTCCCGGACTTAATGACGGTGTTCACATAATTCACAAAATCCGCCGTTTTGTATACTGTTTTAGTGTTCCCCCGGCTGTCAATCGCCGTCACGCCGATAGTAGCGCTCTGCGGGCTCGTGTTGCTGATCGTAACCGCACCGGTGCCGTATGCCACCTCGCTTATGACCCCGCCTATGTTGAGCTGGTATTTCTTCATGGACGCGCCCTTGTTCGCGGTCGCCTTGTTCGCAGCGCTCACGGTCGCCAGCACATGAGAATAGCTCCGGACGATCCGGGACGCATCTCCAGTCAGCGCAATCGTGACCGCGTTCTGGTCCGCGTATGTGAAATCTGTGAAATCGGGGGCGCGTCCAGTGGATGATATGCTGCCGGTCGCGGTTTTTGTGCTCGTGCCGATCACGGTGGACTTGGAGGACGACGAATAGGTCGTCAGCAGGAACGTAAACTTTGCGGAGTTTACCGTGGTCATTTTGGAATACGCCGCCGTCACCGCAGCGGAGGGGAGCGTCACCGTATTCCCGGTATATCCGTTCACGGTGTGGATTGTCGTACCGCCCACGGAGATGGTCAGCACATCATAAAAGCCGCTGTAGTACCGTGTGACAGGCACGGAAAAGGCGGCGCCCACTCCGGCGTTTCCGTCATATGTAAAGGCGGGGATGGTCCCCAGCACCGAAGCGCGAGGAATGCGCGGCAACGTTACGCCGGACAGGGACACACTGCCCGTGCCCGCGCCGTATGTTCCGTCGCTGGATATGGTTCCGGACGCGGTGACGGTGTAAAAGCCGTCCGCGTTGTGCGTTACATTGCCCGTCCAGGTCTTGAGCGTGATGGTCGAATACAGGGACGGGAACGAATACTGCGCGGAATACGACCCCGGCGACGCGCCGGTGAGCGAAAGGGATCCGCTGCAGGCGTACTGCTGGAAGTATGCATAATTGCTCTTGAGCTGCAGGGTGACGGTGACGTTGGACGTGTTGTTCTGTTTGTTCTGGCTGTTGAGCTTGAGCGAAACGATCAGGTCATATTGGTTTTTGCTGGTCCTGGCCGAGTTACTGAGCGTTTGCCCGACTGTAATGGACGCCATGTCTTCACCTCATTGCGTATCAAATATCCACAGGGAATCATTCACACGGGCAATAGCAAACCCTCCTACGGAGGCCGTCTGGGCTTTGATGTCCTCGGTTGTGATGCCCTTGTCCGTCATTTCCGTAACGACGTCTCCTGTGGCCTCGTTGTATATCCGGTTTCCATCCGCGTCAATGCGCGTATAGGTGTTCGCGGTATTGGAGTTTACCTGTACGCCTTTGCCGATCTGCACGGTATCGCTGTATGTCTCGTTCGGACTCGGCGACCAGACCTGCTTGCCGCCTTTGCATATGATGATGTCGCCGATATACCCCGCGCCGTCGTCCGAAGCGGTGATGGAGACAGTGATCGCGCTGCCGTTCACCTGCAGCGGATTATACAGGTCCACAAGCTCATATTCGGTGGAGGTCAGCTCCGTGGAAACGCCGTTGACTTCAATGGAGATAGCCGAGGCAGCGAGCAGTTTCCGGTATTTGAAGCCGATGTAATACTCGCCGTCGGCAACTTCAATGGACTGTGTGATCGTGCCCTCCCGCAGTTCAAAGCAGTTACCGGCCGCAAACTCCGCCTTGATTTCAATGGAGGTTGCGGACTGGACGCGGCCCTCCCAATATTCGTTTCCGAACTGCGCCGAGGAATTGCGCAAAAGGTTGGAGCCGCCCGACTGCGTTATTGTTGCTGATAATCCGCTGACTGTCTGGATCAGCTCCGAAATCTGCGTTTCCGTCTGCCCGAGCTGCGTCTCTATGTTTGTAATCGTACTTTTGGTTTCATCCAGGTTGCGAGAAAGCTCGTTGCTTTTAAGCTGCAGGGCTATTATTTCCTGATTGATTTCTCCGACTGCGACGGCATCGCCCGGTTCTGTCGCAAAGGACCGGAGCGTCTGGCTCATGCCGCCGTTGTACTCCCAGTATTGATACATAACCGGCAGGGAATACACAACATTGTCCGGCGAGGTAACGCTGATAATATCTCCGACCTGTATCGCCGGATTACCAAGCGCCTGTACGGAAATGCCCTGATATTCCATCCCGGTAATATTTGCGAGAATATTTGACAGCACGGTTTGGCGTGTTTCTTCGTCATCAGCGGTGAGGCCGTAAAGCACCGGATTGTTTACAATGGTATACTCATTTTCTCCGGTTCCATAGGTGACGCCTAAATCATCCTCAGACACCTTAACGGTGAGTTTATCCCAGGAGGGAGACACATAGCCCCCGACTGTCAGCGGGTCAAAATACCGGTCCAACGACAGGGGGTTACTTGCGGATTGGTAGGTCCTGAACTCGATTTCACCGTCAGTGTTCGCTACGACAAAGCAGCCTGCCGCCTGTGCAATGTACTTGAGCAGGGTGCGGCCTGTAGTATTCGCCTCGAATCCCGTCTGAATAATATAGTCGGAATTCGCAAACACGGTAGAGTGAAGAGAGACGGAGGTCTGCGCACAGACCCACGCTGCAAAATCGCCAAGGGAAATAGGGAAGATCGACCCGTCGAACGCAATTGGCGGGTCAGTTTGCCGGACGGCATCATAGAGCAGTACTCGCACCCGCTTGTCGTCGATATTGGACGCTTTGGCAACCGGGAACGTGCCAACTTTGCACCATTCGCCCTTAGTGCCAATAAAAACGGTATGTGTTTGCCCGTCAAATGCCGTCACATCCTCGGAAAACAGTTCGAGCTCGACCTTTGCGCAGCAGGCAGAGCCAACACGAAAGTTGATCACGTCGCTGTTGGCGGCCCCTTCGTACGTTATGGAAATAATCTCAGTGTCCGTATACTCCGTGCCGCCCACAACCACTTTGGCTTTCAGCCGAATCTCATTGCCATAAACGGCAGAGATGAAGTCGCTTGAAACGGGAATCATACTACACCTCCGTGGAATGTGAGCGGGAGTTCGTCAAACAGCACTCGACCGCTTGCTACCATGCGCAAATAGGAGATAGTCGGGGGGTCGAGGGTAGCCGTGATGGTTTCAGTCGTTTCTGTTTCCGGGTTTCTGAATTCCACGGTGACCACTGGGCCTGTGATGCTGCTGAGAAACGCTTTCATTTCACTGCTGTTCATACGTTTGAGCGTGCAGGAGACGTTCCACCGTGTTCCCTTGACATATATGTGTCTGGACCCGTCTGTTGTCTCTCCACTTTTATCGGAAATCAGATACTCCTTGTATGCGGATAACTGCGTTAGATGCTGATAGGGGATGTTATTGATCTTAACCATGATTACACCTCAACGAGTGACGCGCCGGTCACTTTTGCTTTGTCATTTAGGCCGTCAATGACAAAATCGAGCAAGGGCTGCCCGCGCAGCTCTGCTTTAACAATGACGGTCTTTACACCGCCGGTCCCTGCCAGCCCGATAACCTCGCTAAGATTGGGCCGCGCGGCATGTTGGCTTACGACCGCAGCTTTGGGGACGGCGTCGCTGATGACGGCAGACATAACGCTTTGTGCGGATGTGATTGCCGCGCGAAAGCCTGCGACAAACTGTTCCGCGCTCGTTTCACCATATCCGAAAAAGTTGGGAGGCAAGTTACCGAATGCATCGGATATATCGGTGGCATCGATAATGTCACCGGAGAGGTTCTCAAAAGTTTTTATCGTGCTATTTTTTTCTTTTTCCGCGCCAATGCCGATGGATTTTATATAATTTCCACCGATATCCACGGCAACCTTGGAGGGGGAATGCATCTGAGTAGCGTTTCTAACGGATCCGCTCATCGCTTGGCCTAAACCATAGAATGTGCCTTTCAACGCACCTTCTTTATTTTTTGCTCCCGCTATTAAAGAGTCGACCATGCTTCCGCCGACTTTTTCAAACTCTGCTTTTGCTACTCTGGCGGTCTCCTCTGCCTCGTCAACCATCTCTTGGGATATGCCACTGACACCCGATTCAAACTGACGCTTGATTTGATCTGCCTGTACGCGTGTATCTTGCGCTTGCTTTTCCAGTATGCGATATTGCTCGCCAGCGCTTTTTTCAACGATGTCAGTCGACTTAATAAAGGCCTGATCCTTTAGCCGCAGGGTTTCTATGCATTCTTTGGTATTGCCCGCTAAAAAGTCCTCATAAGCATCTTCAAAGCTAGAAATGTCCCCGTAATATGACTGTATGACCGCCTCAGTGTCATCATAAGCAGTTTGGAGGTTTCCCAATACCTCCTTTTCTGCGTCCAGAGAGTTCCGTACTTCCTGTGTCCGGAAATAGTGCGCTTTGGCCTCTTCCTGAGTCATGGACATGCGGTCCTGAGCATTTAATAACTCCAGTTCAGTTTGTAAATCATTAACCTTCATCTGCTGATTGCGAAGATCAATTTCTTGTTGAATATGCTCTTTCTTTTTGGTCTCCAGATTATTAACTGCTTCGTTGTACAATACTTCTTGTGCATCTAACAGGGCTTGCGCACGCTTGGTTTCCAGAAGGCTTTTCACCTGATCTTCAAGCTCTGCGTATGCATTAATCTGGCCCTCAACAAGTTCATACTCTGTTCCTAACGCCTCATTCAGTTGAGAAAGTATAAATCCCACGCGCTTTTCGTCAGTTTCCTGCACACGCCCCTTTTCATCGGTCAGCCTTTTAAGCTCTTCAAAAAGATCTTCAGTATGTTCAATTTCAGCAAGGTCCTGCGCTGCCTTTTCGGTCTGGACTCCGACAAGCTCTTCATATGCCGCTTTTTCTTCTCGGGCCGCATTTGCCCGCTCCTCTGAATCTTTAATCGCTTGTTTTTGTGCCTCAGTTAGATCGGCCTCAGAGCCTGCCAGAATGCCTATGGCTGCAACAAGCAATCCTATAGCAGTAATCAATATGCCGATAGGGTTTGCATTCATTGCGGCATTCCAAAGCCACTGCGCGGCCTCGGCAAGTGTGATTTTGCCGGTCAATACCCCGACAGCTATCGTTTTTAGCCCAATCGCCGCAGTTGCACTCTGGTCCGCTGCAGTTGCGGCTAACTGTGCGGCCCTAAACTTCGCAATTTCTTTTGTCGCGGTCTGATACATCCGGGAGATGGACTGCATTATGCTGAGCGCCTTGATTGCCCCGACCGCGATAAGCACAACTTTCGCAATCTTATCAAAATTGGTTATAATCCAAGTTCCGGCGTCTATGAGCTTAGGCGTCCACTTGACAACGAAATCAGAGAGCTTTTCAATAAATTTTCCGACTGAAACACCTAATTTTTCAAGAGAACTGCCGAGTTTTCCACTGGAAACGTTTCTCTGCAGGGTGGTAAAGGAGTCATTTGCATCGGAAAGGCTCTTTTTTAGCGGATCACGAAACTTGTTGTATGCAGCGACGCCGAGGTTGGTGAGGGTGTTCTGCACTTTAGTCATTTCGGTGTCTACGGTGTCCTGCATCTTCTCGAACGACTCGTCGAGGACGCCAGTGTTCGTGTCCCTCTCGCGGAGGGTCTTGTCCATAAGCGCCATGCCGCCGTCAGACGTGAGCGTCAGCATGGCATTTAACCCCTCGACAGACCCAAACAGGCTTGCCATCGTCTCTACGTTGCCGCCTGTGGCGGTTTTCAACTCATCAAGAAAACCGCTGAATCCCTTGGTTTGCAGCGCAGTGACTGAGAAGTCTATCCCTAATGCTTCTGCAGTCTTCATGGCGTCGTCAGTGGGTTTAATAATGCCGCTGATCGCTGCTTTAAGTCCTGACATGGATTCGGCGGTATTGATGCCCTGCGCGGTCAGCGCGGCCACGGAAGACAACAGTTCTTCAACGGGAATTCCGGCAGAGGAGGCGGTAGGCGCTACACGGCCTATGGAAGCCGCCAGCTCGTCGAACGTCGTTTTGCCGAGGTTCTGTGTAATAAGGAATTTGTTTGCGAGCTCGTCAGCGTCTGTAGTGGCCATCTGATACGTGTTGAGTACAGAGGTCAGGCCGTCCACGGCGGTGGCTGTGTCGGTAAAACCCGCCTTTGCCGATTTAACAGCGGCATCGACAAGCTGCATGGCCGTTTCTGTCTCAGCGCCGGCCGAAATAGCCTGATACAGAGCCTCATTGATTTCCGTACCGGCAACTCCCGTATCGTTGGACAGAGCGAGTACTTCGTCGCTGATCTCGCTGACGCTCTTTACCGTCGTATCCGCAATAGTGCTGACTTTGGCAAGGGAAGTCTCGAAAGCTGTGCCGAATTTATAGGCGGCTGTGACCCCCGCAGTAAGCGCGCCGGTTACGGAAGCTGCCGCGGCGGCCGCAAGCCCCAGAGCGGCACTTGCAACGGAGCCGAGCCCCTCTAATGAGGTTTTATATCCGCTGTCATCGCCTGTTATTCTGATTTTTACACTGTCTGCCATAGCTTTAACTCCTTTGTTTCCGAGCGACTGGCACTATGGCACTCCTCGGCTATAAATCATGTTGCGTAAAAAATGCGCTCCATCTCATCAATGGCGCGCTGTTCATCTCGGGTATATTCCTGCGGTAGAGCATACTGGCGCTTGATCTCCAGCAGTTTGGGATCGTCCCCGGAGTACCCCCGCCAACCGATTACCTGACAAATATGATGCCTGCTTTCAAGTGACCGAAATTCAAGCAGAAACAGCCACCAATGATACGACTCCGTACGCCGATAGGACAGGTCAATTCCGCTTTGGTTGCGAATTGCGATGATGATCAGGTTTATATCGTGTTTAAAAGAGAACAGCTTTTCTCCGGTGACGCTGTCTGTTTCCGGGCGATAGCCGTTTCCTTCGGCGGGGTATCCGCGGTAGAATACAGCGCAGGCATTCAGCACGTCCAAAACCGGCTCGTTTAAGACGCGGCCAAATACAAGTGTTTCAAGTGTTTGGACCGTATTGAGATTGTGGAGCATCGCTTCCTGGTCGGATGCGGAATCCAGGTTGCACAGTAAATCAGACACTTGCAGCCAAACCCGGTAATCCGTTTCGGCAGGATACGCCGTACCGTTGATCGTGATCGATTCAGGCGGGGCGTCCGTTGCATAGTTAATCATTATTCTCCGCTGTCCGTCACCATGCGGATGACATCGGACATCTCCGACAGCTCCTTATTAAGCGGGCCGATGGTTTCGCGGAGCTGCTCCATCTGCCGGCTGTTGCGCTCCTGCTCCATATCTCTGCGGTTTCGGCTGTAGGCGCGGAGCACGCCCCAATAGATCGCCTCCATACGGTCAAGATTCTCATTCTCTCCCGCGGTAAAGAGGGTTGCCCGCACATCTTCTCCCAACAGGATGCTGATCGCTTCCAGCCATATTTCATAAGGTTTTATTGTGTCCTTATTCGCCTGAAACCGTTCAAGCAGGGCAGTAAGCTGCCTATCCGTCCTAATCGTCTTTTTAGCGACTGGATATTCCGCGCCCTCGATCTCTACGGACACGTCGCGCATTGCTAAAGATAAATCAACTTTCATATGAACTTCTCCTTTCTCATATCAGGGGGCGGAAGCCCCGCCCCCTGTAACCGCTGGCCTACGCGCCGGCCGCAGCGGATGCTTTTGTAAATGTCGGTGTACCATCGGTGACCGTGGCAGTTCCTCGTTCGATATTGCCCCCGAAGTTAAGGTCAAAGAGAATCTTCTCATCAACGGTATTCAGGTTCTTGAGAACGATTGTAGCCGGCACAAGCCAGGCATTGAACGAAGGCGCCTCTTCGGTCCCCACATTTCCCGCAAATACGAGAAGCACCTTTTTCTTGAGCGCCTCGCCGGTAGGCAGATCATAAAGCATCTCATAGAAAAAGTCGAACGCAGTGTCGCCTTTCATAGTGGCAAGCTCCTGCGACAGAGTGGGTTTGTAGTAATCGACTTCATCTGTCGGCATCTCATCTTCAATGTAATTGTTTGTGAGCACATTCGCATTGAGGACAAGGTCAAAAATTGTAGACTTACCGATCCGCGCATATGTAGGGCTGTCACTGTCGGAAATGTCTACAAAGGGGATTGTCTGGTGCTTTTTCAGTTTCTCCAAAGCCATAATTTACTCCTTTTTAAATAGATATTCAATGCGGAACTGGAACTGATATTTCGCGCCGGACTCATCCTGCGCCGCTATGGCACCGGCGGTCAATGGCAGCGTATACAAGTCCAATATCGTACAGTTGTCCGGGAAATCGGGATAGTTGTGCGCTTTGCCCTGTGTGTCAATCCATTCTGCGATTCGCTCTGCGTCTCGTAGCGCCTCGATATTTTCGGTTGAGTTGGGGACTG
>OLSE01002613.1_pt1 | contig 9853 bp, 8 predicted proteins | sample 1673191 | NCBI WGS metagenome assembly OLSE01 (sample SAMEA3136764, study PRJEB25190) | human gut metagenome | biome: human gut; feature: human-associated habitat; material: faeces | place: Austria | collected 2013
GACAAAAGTAAGAAACACTTCTGTCCCAGCCTCCCATCATCTAGTCAGCTATGCTGAACTTTTTCTTAACTAAGCGATCTCTGAACCATTTGGCATTGATTTAGGTGCTTCGACTACTTGTAAAGAGCCGTCTGGTGCTTCCGCTGAAAGAATCATTCCTTGGCTAATTTGACCACGCATTTTTCTTGGTTTTAAGTTAGCCACAATGACTACTTTTTTGCCAATTAGCGCAGCTGGATCTGGATAAAATTCAGCAATACCTGAAAGAATTTGACGATGGTTTTCATCTCCAGCATCTAAACGAAATTGCAATAATTTATCTGCTCCTTTGACTTTTTTACAGTCAATAACTTCGGCAACTTTTAATTCCACTTTATCGAAATCATCGTACTTAATTTGTTTTTCTTTCGTTGAAACCAACGTTGTTTCTTCTGGATTCCATTTAATATCCTCTTCTGTAGCACTTTCGCTTTGGGACATTTTCTTTTGAATATACGTTACTTCTGTTTCAATTTCTAAACGTGGGAAAATAGGTGTTCCTTTACTTGTTACTGTTACATCTGTTGGAAACTCACCAAAATGAATATTTTCCATGTTCATTGTTTCTGGATCTAAGCCTAATTGTTCGAAAATTTTCCCTGGTGTTTCTGTCATGACTGGTTGCAATAAGATTGCCACAATTCGTAAGCTTTCCGCTAAATGGATCATGACACTTTCTAATTCATTGCGTTTCTCTTCTTCTTTAGCCAATACCCAAGGCGCTGTTTCATCAATATATTTATTAGTTCTTCTAAGTAAAGTAAAGATAGCATCTAAAGCATCAGCAGATTTAAATTCATCCATTTTAGCAATAGACTTAGCTGGCATAGCTAACGCTAAATCTTTTAATTCTTGATCCACTGGTTCACATACATTTTTATTTTCTACAATACCACCAAAGTATTTATTAGACATTGCAATTGTTCTATTAACTAAGTTTCCTAAAACATTAGCAAGATCACTATTAATTCTTTCTACTAATAAATCCCAAGTAATGCTTCCATCATTATCATATGGAATTTCATGTAATACAAAATATCTGACTGCATCTACACCAAAGATATCTACTAAATCATCTGCATAAATAACATTTCCTTTTGATTTAGACATTTTGCTTTCACCTTGTAATAACCAAGGATGTCCAAATACTTGTTTTGGTAATGGAATATCTAATGCCATTAACATAATTGGCCAATAAATAGTATGGAATCTAACGATATCTTTACCAATTAAATGTAAATCAGCTGGCCAGAATTTTTTATATAGTTCACCATGATTTCCATCTGCATCATATCCAAGTCCTGTAATATAGTTAGTTAATGCATCAATCCATACATAAACAACATGTTTAGGATCAAAATCAACTGGAATAGACCATTTAAATGACGTTCTAGATACACATAAATCTTGTAATCCTGGTTTTAAGAAGTTATTCATCATTTCATTTTTTCTTGAAACTGGTTGAATAAATTCTGGATGATCTTCAATATGTTTAATTAAACGATCTTGATATTTAGATAATTTAAAGAAGTATGCTTCTTCTTTAGCATCATGAACATCTCCTCCGCAATCTGGACATTTACCATCAACTAATTGTGATTCTGTAAAGAATGATTCACATGCTGTACAATATTTACCTTCATAATGTCCTAAGTAAATATCACCTTTGTCATATAATTTTTTAAAGATTTTTTGTACTTGTTTTTCATGATATTCATCTGTTGTTCTCATGAATCTATCATATGATGTGTCCATCATATCCCAAATATTTTTAACAACACCTGCAACTTGATCTACATATTGCTTAGGTTCAATTCCTGCTTCTTTAGCTTTAATTTCAATTTTTTGTCCATGTTCATCTGTTCCTGTTTGGAATCTAACATTGTACCCTTCTTGTCTTTTAAAACGAGCAATTGCATCAGCTAAAATAATTTCATAGGTATTTCCAATATGAGGTTTACCTGAAGTATAAGTAATTGCTGTTGTAAGATAATAATCTTTTTCGTCTTTCATCTTCTAATCTCCTTTATAAAAATAAAAAAACGTCCTTATAAAAGGACGAATAATCGCGGTACCACCTTTTTTACACATTGCTGTGTCACTCAAAACTTTAACGCAGTTAACGATTATTTCTAACTATTTGAAATAACTACTCCTGGGCCATCTCTTAAAGTTTAACATACTGGTTTTCACCACCCACCAGCTCTCTAAATGTCTTGCTTTAACATCTTCCATTCTTCGTATTTATTGTATCCTTATTAACTTTATCAAACCCTTAAATTAATGTCAATGAGTTTCATTGAAAGAAAATATGTTTCACGTGAAACAAAAATAGTATAGCCTAAACTATACTATTTATAATCAGAATGTCCTCTATATTTCAATAAATCTGACACAGTTACAAATTGATATCCTTCCTTGCTCAATTGATCAAGAGCCATTTCCAATCCTGCTACAGAATTTTCATGAATATCATGTATCAAAACTATATTACCATCACCTGTTTTAGCTTTAGTATCTCTAATAATATGATCACATATAATTTGTGCACCATTTGCAGCTTTACTATAACGCCAATCTTCAGTATCTCCATCCCATAAAATCATACTTAAACCATAAGAATGAAAAGCAGATTTAACAGTATCATTTTTAGCTCCGTATGGTGGTCTGATCAATGTTGGTTCTGTACCACAAGCTTTAAAGCAAGCTTCTTGTGTTTTACTAATTTCACTATCTAATGTTGCTGCATCTAATTTAGTAAGTTGCGCATGTTTATATGTATGACTTGCTAATTCATGACCTCTTTCATAAACTGATTTGACAATATTTGGATAAAGATTCATATTTTGTCCTAATTCAAAGAAAGTACCTCGACCATTATATTTTTCAAAAGCATTCATTGCTCTTTCTGTTAATGTTTTATGTGGTCCATCATCTAATGTAATAGCAACCATTTTTTTCTTTGGATCAACTTTCATTAATTTTGGAGCTTTCACATCTAACGGTGCATTTGATGGAATATTTTTATTTGCAAGTTTTATGTAATCTTTATTCTTTTTATAATTAACAACAACTTTGTTTTTTAGTTTTTTATCTGTATAATATGTAAAATCTTTCTTACCTACTTTAATAGCAGTTGATTCTTTATCATATTTTTTTACTCCTAGTTGATCTAATAACGCTCCATATTTACCATGTAAACAATCCTTTAAAGTTAATAATTGATTTGTTTTACAATCATATGTCATTATTTGTTTTGTTGATTTTGTTTTTGTTTCATCTTCATTGACTCTTTTATAATCCAATTCAATAACTATATATTGTTTATAAATTTTTTTACATGAATAATCCAAATAGAGAATATCTTTTTGATCTTTTTTCTTTTTTTCAGATTTTAAATATGTATTATATGAGTCTTTAATCATTTTATTTAAATTTTTTTCTTTTACTTTAGGATAATATAATGATATATAAAATTGATCATTTTCTTTTTCATAATGTTCAACTGTCCCATAGTGTTTATTATCTGTATTATATGAATTATAGGCCTCATATTTATTTTTACCACCAAATAATAGGAAATAAATTCCACCTATTATTAATATAAACACCAATGCTGTAATGATAACTGGTATTGGTTTTAATCTTCTTCTACGTCTTCTATGACTGTAGTTTTTTTTACTGTACATATTCCCATTGCCTCCTTCTTATAATATACCACAAATAAAGCACCTTTTATATATTTATCTTTTGTTTCACGTGAAACAAAAAATACCATTACTTAGAATGGTATTCTTGATAAACACTGTTTTTATTAAGATTTCTTTGTTTAGCAACTTCTTTAATAGCGTCTTTTGTAGACATACCTTTTTCAATATACATATCTACATCTTCTTTGATAGTTGTATTAAAAACAATTTCTACTTCCTCTTCTTGGCTTCCTTCAACAACGATAACCATTTCACCCTTTAATTCATCTACAATAGAAATAACTTCAGAAATATGCCCTCTAATAATCTCTTCATGCTTTTTTGTAATTTCTCTACATAAAGCAATATTTGTATCACCTAAAATATCTAACATGAGTGTTAATGTTTTTTTGATGCGATGTGGTGATTCATAAAAAACAATAGTTTCTTTATATTTCTTTAATTCAGTTAATTCCTTTTTCTTCTTTTTATCTAAATGATCTAAAAAACCATAAAACATAAATGGCTGTGGTGCAATACCAGAAACAACCAAAGCATCTAAACATGCATTACATCCAGAAATAGGAACCACATTAATTTCATGTTCTATTGCTTCTTTAACAAGTTCATAACCCGGATCAGAAATTGCTGGATAACCTGCATCACTTACTAATGCAATATCATTTCCTTCCTCTAATAATTGAATAAGTTTAGGAATTGATTGCTTAATATTATGTTCATGATGTGAAATAAGCTTAGTTGAAATTTGAAAATGATTAAGAAGTTTAACTGTATTTCTTGTATCTTCTGCTGCGATATAGTGAACACTTTTAAGAATATTAACAGAACGATATGTCATTTCATCTAAATTTCCAATAGGTGTTGCTACTAAATATAATGTTGGTTTTCCGTTTTCAAAACTTTTTTGTCTATTCATCTATCTTCTCTCCAAACATTCTTTTTACTTCATTACTATAACTTCCATCATCATTATGAGCATATAATGGTGGTTCAATTTTCAATCCTTTTTTCCCTTTGTACATTCCCTCTACTAATAAAACATGAGAATCTCTATTCATTTTAGGATATACAAAACGAATTCTTTTAGGTTCTATATCATACTTTTGCATAATATTTAAAATATCTATCATACGATCTGGACGATGTACAATTGCAAATCTTCCTTTGTTATCTAATAAATATGCTGCTGAAGAAATAATCCCTTCTAAATCTATTTTTATTTCATGACGAGCAATTGTTAGATATTCATTATCATTTAAATTACTGTTTTCCCCTACTTTAAAAAAAGGTGGATTACAAACAATCAACTGTGCTTTAGGTAATTCTTTAACAACATCTTTGATATCTCCATGAACAATTGTTATTTGTTCATTCAACTCATTCATCTCAACATTTCTTTTAGCAAGGTCAACAGCTTCTTCTTGAATTTCTATACCTATAATTTTTTTTGATGTTCTTTTTGAAAGTAATAATGGAATAGCCGCATTATTTGTACCAAAATCAACAATAGTTTTTACGTCTTTATTGATAGTACAAAATTGCGATAATAAAACAGTATCCAAAGAAAAATTAAACATATCTTTTCTTTGGATAATTTTTAAATCATTATGTGCTAATAAATAATTAATGACTTCTTGGTTTTCCATTTTTCTTTCCTGCATGATTATTTTTATCAAATTTAATTTCATCTAAACCAACGAATACAATTCCATTATTTGTTTCAACCTTAACAAGATCATTAATGACATTTAATCCTGTTACTTTTACATCTTTATCTTGATATTTTACACGAGATCCAATTTTAGGAAAACGTTCTTTTTCTAAAGAATAAATCTCATCTTCATATTTCAAACAGCACATCAATCTGCCACAAGCTCCAGAAATTTTTTCTATATTAATTGCTAACATTTGATTTTTAGCCATATTAATAGAAACACCATTAAATTCACCTAAAAGTGTCGAACAACACAATGGCAATCCACATGTTCCAATTCCACCAATAACCTTTGCTTTATCTCTAGGACCAATTTGTCTTAATTCAATTCTACATTTAAAAACTACAGCTAATTCTTTTAATAGTTCTCTGAAATCTACTCGATCATCTGATGTATACATGAAAATTACTTTTGCTTTATCTAAAGTATATTCACAATTAGTAAGTTGCATATTAACATCGTATCTTGAAACGATTTCTTTACATGTTACTAATGCTTGTTTAGCATCTCTAAGATTTCTTTGATAATTTTCGATATCTTTCTTTGTAGCTTTTCTCAAAATTTTCTTTAATTCTGTATCTAAATTAAATTCTGATATATCTTTTAACTCTTGTGATATTTCTCCAAGTTCTAATCCCCTAGCAGTTTCTACAACTACACGGTCATCTTTTTTTAATTTTAAATTTGTGGAAAAATAATAGATCTTACCAGCACTTTTAAATTTTACACTTGCAAGTTTAATTTCTTCCATATAAATTCCTTTCTATATTCTATACATCATACTGTCCATTAATAATGGAATATTAGCGTTTGTATCTAACAAGTATAATGTTTCTAATAATAATTCAATTTTCTTTATTATATCATTGTTATCATATTTTAGTGAATTAAAAAATTCTACGTGATCACAAAAAACAACTTTCTCATTTTGTTTCACGTGAAACATATCTTTAAGAGCAAGAATAATTAAATTAATGAATAATTTAATATTATCCTTTTCTTTATGATCCTTAAGCATATGAATTTGTGTGTTTATGATAAGATTTTCTCTATATAAAAATAAATCCTCAATAAAATTAATTGCCTGTAATACAATATCATCAAAAGTATCTTGATCTATTGCTTCTAATTCTTCTTCATCCTTAATAATATAAGATAAAATACTTGCTTTTTCCTTTTCATAGCCTTTAGAAATCAATTTTTCTTTAAGTACTTCTTTATTATCTGGTTTTAATTCTATAACCTGACATCTTGATATAATAGTAGGTAATATACGATTTATATTTTTAGTTGTAAAAATAGCATAAATACCTTCAGTAGGCTCCTCTAATATTTTAAGCAATGCGTTCATTGCTTCTTTGGTTGTCTTTTCTACATTTTTTAAAATATAAACTTTTGCCTTACCTTCAAGAGAAGATTTTTTGAAAGTTTCTTGAATATTTTCAATATGTTTCTTTTTAATACTTTCATCGTCACCATCAACTTCAATAATATCAGCATATTGATGATTTAATATTTTTTGACAATCAATACATTGTTCACAAGCTAATGGTTCATCACAAATAAGTGACATTGTTAAAAATTGTAATGGTTGATCTGTATTATTTCCAACAAGTAAAAAAGCATGTGGTATTTTTTTTGAATAAAACTCATTTTCAATAATTCTATAAAATAAAGGTTGATGTTCTTTTAAATAATCCTTAATCATAATATTTTTTTAATTTCCTTTAAAGCATCTTGAACAACATCTTCTACTTTTTGATCTGCATTAATCTTAACAATACGATCACTATATTGTTTACAAATAGTAAGATATCCTTCATAGACATTTTTATGAAAATCACTTTTTTCTAAATCTAATCGATTAGTTTCTCTTTGATTAACTTTAATTCTTTCTAAACCTTTTTTATAATCTATATCAAAAAATAAAGTTTTATCTGGCATAACATCATTTATAGCAAATAAATTCATGTTATAAACTTCATCGATACCTAAATTTCTTGCAACTCCTTGATAAGCAAGTGAACTATCTACGAAACGATCACATAATACAATATACCCTTCTTTTAAAGCTGGTAATACTTTTTCTACAAGATGTTGTCTTCTTGCAGCTGCATATAATAAAGCTTCTGTACGAGCATCCATTTTTGTATTCTTCTTATCTAAAATAACATTTCTTATTTGTTCTGCAATATCTACTCCACCTGGTTCTCTTGTAAGTAAAACTTTATATCCTAATTCATTTAATATTTTTACAAGTTCTTTAGAAACTGTTGTTTTTCCACTACCTTCTGGACCTTCTAATGTTATAAACTTTCCTGTCATAATACTTCTCTCCTCTTTCTTCATTATTATAACTGATTTTGATATTTAAACAAGAAAAGACCTCTTGCAAGGTCTTATATTTTCTTTCTTCCTTCTAATGATTTTAATAATGTTAATTCATCAGCATAATCTATGTTACTTCCTATTGGCAATCCATTTGCTATTCTACTTGTTTCAATTCCTTTTTTAGCTAACAGCTTAGCAAGAAATAAAGCAGTTGTCTCTCCCTCTCTTGTAGGATTTGTTGCTATAATAACTTCCTTAACACCATCTAGTCTTTCAAATAATGAATTAATATTTAAATCATCGATTGTTTTACCATCTATCATTGAAATCGTTCCATGTAAAACATGATATAGTCCATGATATTCTCTTACCTTTTCCATTGCAAAAACATCCTTTGGACTTTCTACAACACAAATAACAGATTGATCTCTTGTTTCGTCTTTACATATTTCACAAAGTTCTCCTTCACAAATATGTCCGCATTTTTTACAATAATGAATATTATCTTGAAAATGAGCTAAAACATTTGCAAACTCTTGAACATATTCTTTATCCATTGATAAAACATGATAAGCTAATCTTTCAGCAGATTTGCCACCTATTCCCGGTAATCTTTTAAAACATTCTACTAAATCAGTAAACGATTTTGGATAATTCATAATACACCTCTATTCTTCAAATTCAACAATATCATCACCAAACATATCAATCGCATATTGTTGAGCTTCAGTAAGTTCTACAACTGGTTCATGATATTCATCAATATGATGCAATACAATTGGCTGTGGTTGTGGTAATTTCTTTTCCTTGTTAAGTTGTATAAATTTTTGTCTCATATGAGGCCATTCATCTTCCATTACCGCAATAAAATCATAATCAGATCCTAATACTTCTTTTAAGAAACTCTTTAATGGATAATAGTTTTCTGTATAATTCACATTATTTACTTCTGGTTGGTATTTTAATGTCAAAATAAAGCCCTTTTCTCCTGCAGCTACAGGCTTAGCATCACATAACATATTTGCATATTTAGCAGTATTTAAATTATAACAATATCTTCTAATAACTGGCCACTTATCCTGTATATCATTTAAAACAGTTCTTTTGGCTTGTACTAATATATTTAAGATATCATTAAAGTCTACTTCTATTTGTGATGGTAATTTTTCTGGCTGTGGTTCCTTTTCTTCTGAGACTTCTGCTTGTTTTTCTTCTTCTTTTATTTCTTCTTCATGTGTTTCTTTTGCTTCTTGATGTTCTATGATTGGTTTTACTTCTTCTTTTTGTTTTTCAACAATTTCTGTTTTTTCTTCAACCAATGTTTCATGTGAAACATCTTCAATAATTGTTGGTTCTTCTATAACAACTTCTTTATGTTCATTTTCAATTTGATTACATATTTTTAATAAAGCTAATTCAAAATATGTAGATGAATCAACTGCTTGACCATAATGACTACTTGCATCCATAAAAATATCTATCATTTGAAAAGCTTCTTCAACTAACATATATGGTACAATTTTTTGTATGTCATTTTTATGCAAAACAAATAATAATGAAAGATCTTCAGTATTTTTAAAAATAATAACATCCTTTAAAACATCTATTAAATCTTGAGTTAATCTCTTTAAATCAATACTCAAAGACATCATATGATCTAATGTTTTTAAAACATTTTTCATATCTTTTGTAAGCAATAATTTAATTAAACGTATTTTTTCATCATTTGATAATAAACCATACACTTTATTAATATTTTCAACAGTTAAATGTCTATCATACGCTAAACATTGTTCTAAAATACTCAAAGCATCTCTCATTCCACCATCTGCTAATTTAGAGATAATTTCCAATGCATCTTCTTCATAATCTACTTTTTCTTCTTTAAGTACATATTCTAGACGGTTGATAATATCTTTTTCATCAACACGTTTAAAATCAAATCTTTGACAACGAGAAATAATCGTTGGCAAAATTTTATGTGGTTCTGTCGTTGCAAGAATAAACACAATATGTGCTGGTGGTTCTTCTAATGTTTTTAATAAAGCATTAAAAGCC
>OLSE01002622.1_pt1 | contig 9789 bp, 13 predicted proteins | sample 1673191 | NCBI WGS metagenome assembly OLSE01 (sample SAMEA3136764, study PRJEB25190) | human gut metagenome | biome: human gut; feature: human-associated habitat; material: faeces | place: Austria | collected 2013
TTCGTAGCCCCCCCGGTTTGCCTCCTCTGGGGTGATCTCGCCCGGCTTGAATGACTGGCGGATCTGATAGCACAGCACATCGGCGTCCCGCCGTTGCTCCCGGCCTGTGGCGGCTTTGTACTTTGCTTTGCTTAAAAGGAACTCGGCATCGGCAGTCATGTGGTCGCAGCCGTAGGACGAGATCAATTCGCCGCCCTCGGTCTTGTCCGGGTTTTGCCCGTAGTCAAACCGCTCTTTCAAGGACTGCGCGATGGTTTCGCCCTTGCTGATTTTGTGCTTCTTGTAGTAGGTCGTGGCCGTAGGCAGCCCTCCTTCCGATATGACAAACGGCGGCTACTATCAGCCGCCGTCGTTTCAGCTTTGGGACATTTTGTCCCGAAGTATCAGCCGGTGATGAAATCCCGCAGGGCGAACTTGGCCGAGTGCAGCTTGTCCACCAGCCACTCAGCGATGGCGGGAACGCCAAAGGGAGAAACGAGGAACGCAAGGACGAGGAACACGATCCCGCCCACCGTTTGCCCGCCGATGAACAGAATCAGGGAGAGCAACGTCAGCACATTGCAGCCCAGCTCGCACACGGCGGCCGCCACGCAGAACAGAAATGTGACCATAGCGGCCAGCAGGGACAGCGCCACCATCACGGGGGCGGCAAGGATTTTGAGAACGATCATAGCAGCTACCTCCATTAAAAAATCGGGTTGGTTTGTCCTTCTACCCATATTATACCGCTGGGGAAATAGGCACACAAGGATGTCGAGCTTTCACCACCTTGGGACAAAATGTCCCGAAGTCGTGAAAGCCGGGGAACGGCGCAAGGCCGCTCCCCGACAGGTCATAGGCTCACCACAGCCGACAGCTTTTTCAGCAGCTCGGACAGCGGCTCCCATAGGTCGGCATAGTCCTTTTGGAGCGCCGCGATCTCCGAGGGATAGATGCCGTAGGTGTTGGCATGGACGGCCACTTGGTTTAGGTTGTTGGCACACCGCCGCTGTAAGGCCACCAACTCCCGGATGTCCGAGAGGTCAACATGGAGAACATAGCCGTTGAGCGCCATTTTCCGCATATAGGCTCCCATGGTGGAGATACCGGCCTCGGCCATGCGGTCAGCAATCAACGCCTGCTCCTCCGGCGTCACCATCACATGAAGATGGACAGAGCGCCGCCGCTTTTTTGTCAACGCTCCTCACGCTCCCGGCTGCGACGCTTGGGCGGGTGTTCCCGCACCTTGTCCAAAGGCTTTTCCTCCGGGGGCGGAACAGGCAGATTGTTAATGATGCCGTCGATCATGTTTCCATTCTGCTCCATCGCAAGCTCGGCGTTCTTGTTGGGATTGCGTTCCTGATCCATAAATGTCCTCCTATCTGTCGCCCCTGTCAGGGGCATTTTTCTTTGGGGTGGATTGCCCACGGTCAGCCTCGGCCTGTTTTGCGGCATCCTGCATCTGCTGGGAAATGGGGCGCTTACTTTCTTTATAGGCACGGCTGGTCTGCTGGCGCTCCACACCACGGGCAGCGGCGGCAAGCTGCTCCGGCGTGATATGCTCCTTGAGAACATAGCTGCCGAAGTCCGGGTAAAACCATGTCAGCCGCTTCTGTTCCGGGACGCGCTTTGCATCCTCCCATGCTCCAACGATTTGTGCCTGTGCGTCCATATCACGGCGAATATCCGGGTTATGCCGGGACGGGCGCAGTTCATAATCCGCTACCTCACAGGGTAGGAGCGGCTGGGCATAGTCGATCTCGCCCCACGCCCGGAACGCCTCGCCCTCTACGCGCCACCGTTCCGGGTAAATCGTCATTTCCACAACGCCGTTAAAACGGCTGTTGGGATATGTGCCTACATCGATGGGACGCTGGGTAGAGTAGTATTTATAGGTTTCCTGCTCCGGGGGCTGCTCGATCCGTTCTACATAATAGCGCCGCTGGTAGTCCTCGGCACGATTTTTGAGGTCAGACTCCGCCAGTCTTGCATCGTCGCAGTAATGCCCCCAAAAGTAATTGCGCTCCCCATCACGCATATTGAACTGCCATGTTACATAGGGATCGGGCGCTTTCGGATTTTCGCCCAGCACAAAACCGCACTCATTGTCAAAAGCAATCACACGGCGGATCGCATAACCTTGATTGATCTCCACAGTTTTACCTCCTCACCGTGATACATCTTTCTCCGCCCGTTTCGCAAAGGGCTGAAGCTGATAGGGGCTTTTGCCGTCCTCCGGGCGCAGGAAGTCCAGCCTTGCGGCGGCACGGATGGCGTTCTGATTGAGCTGCCGCTGCCATGCCCCTTGGCTGGGCGCCCATTTGAAGCCCTCGCTTTTGAGCGCCTGCCGGGTATCGGCGTCCGGCTTACCATCAAAAATGAGCTGCAAACGGTTCTCCGCCTCATTGACCTTGGCCTCCCCGCCGGGGAATGTCCAACCCACAAACTCCGCCTTGTGGCTCAGTTCCTCGATGCGCTGGCGCACACGGCGGATGTTGGCGTTATTGTTGGTGAGCAGATAGGACGGAAACGGAACGGGGTCTTTGCGCCAGTCTTGGGACATGGACGCCTTGACCTTTTCCACCTGCTCCGCCGTCAGCTCGGGGCAGCCCTCCAGCGTCTTATGCTTGCGGTAGTAGGCATTGACCGCTTTCATCATGGTCTGCTGGGACTCCATTCCCTCCAGCTTTTTCGTGAGCTTTTCCACGGCGAGGTCATCATCGGCGCTGATACCGCCCCGGCCTGTGGAGCGGATCTTGTCCAGCAGCTTTTCAATTTCGGCATACTCGCCGTAGTTGCGATCCCGGGCGGCGTTCTGCTTGGCCTTTTTCGCCACGGGGAAATTGCCGCCCCCGGTAATCAGAATAGACGGCACACGGGCGTCAATGGCGTTGCGCTCATTGAGGTTTTCCGCCAGCCTGCGGGCGTAGCGGTCAACAAGGGCATCGATCTTATCATGGTACATGGGATCGACCTGCGCCTTTTGTTTCTCTGCCAGCGCATAGGCTTCATCCACCATCGCCCGGTAGCCCGCTGTGGCCGAGCCGGGGGCATAGTCGGAATAGCTGTTCATGTCCTTTGCCCGCTTTGCCGCCGCCTCGCTGATCTCATAATATTTAGGCATAATTCCTCCTTTCAGCCGGGACTTCGGGACAAAATGTCCCAAAGCCCCGGCGCTTGGATGTGGAAAGCATTTTTGTGAAAACGATGGCGGACGGGAAAACATACCGACCACCCCAAAAGTGCCCCGGAAAAGCCTTGTAAATGCAGGCATTTTCCGGGGCTATTTTTCCACGCGCTACCTCCGCTTGCGGCGCATATACGCCCGCTTCTGCTCCCGCAGGGCAGTCCCGGCGCAAGCCGGGGAGCAGTACCGCTGCCGCCCGTCCGGGAGAAAGGCCCTGCCGCACACCGGGCAAGGCCGGGTTTCCGTGATACGCTCCACGGTCAGCGATCTTTCCAGTACGGGGTCAAGGGGCAGCACCGCCGAGCGGAAATAGCGGCAATATGCCCCTGTCCAGCATTTCCCCAGCATATAGCAGGGACAGTCCAGCGGCAGGCAGCCATAGTCTTTATCGTAGTTGGCGCACCATTTTGTCACCAGCTTGCGGATCGCCGCCTTTTCCTGCCGGGTTAGCTCACGGCTCATTTTTGCCCCCTGTCTTGGGCTTGAGCTGTTCCCGATAGCAGAACACGCAGCCGATCCCATGCCAGTAGGGGCAGCCGTCGCAGCGGGAGCCTTTGGGCGGCAGGTTGGGCGGAGCACCCTTAAAGTAGCTTTTTTCTTTCATAAAGTCCTCATAGGGGCTGTTGGTAAATCTCATTCCTCGCCCTCGCTTTCCGTTTCGTCCTCGTCCTCCCAAGGCGGGGTATCGTCGTAATCGTCACCGTAGTCCTCCGCAGCGTCGGCGGCCTGCTGCTTTTTGGGACGATAGATCTTAAAATACCAGCCAGCCACGCCGCCGATGACCGCCACGGCCAGCACCAGCAGGAGCGTCCCGCCGCTGTTCTTGGGCTGCTCCGGCTCGGGGTCAGGCTCCGGCTCTACCACAGGCACAGGTTCGGGAGCCTTGCCCTGGCACTCGCCCATATTCACGGCGCAGACGGTGCAATCTGTGTTGATAGCGCCCACGGCGCATTTGTCGGCACAGGAACACTCCGGCAGCTCACCGCCCGCCGCCTGCATCGCCGCCAGCAGGTCGGCCTCGTCCACCATGTTCAAAAAGTAGGTCTGGTACTGCTCGCCGTCCTCGTCGGTGGGCTTGTCATAGTCGATGACGATGTAAAAGGTGCTGCCGCCGCTGGTCTGCACCGTGATGAACTGCTTGTTGGTGGCCTTATCGTAGAGCAGGTCACAGGTCACAAGATTGCCGTCCTCGGTGAAGCCCTCGCCGGGGTCAACGGTTTCCGTGGGCAGCGGCTCTACCGGGGCAAGGCCGTCCCATTCCTCACCGCCCCCGGCGTAGGCCGTGACCGCCATGCCGCACATCAAAACAGCGGCGCAGAGCGCCGCCGCCAGCTTCTTCATCCACTTGTTCATTCACTGTCCTCCTTATCCGCGGACTTTGGGACATTCTGTCCCAAAACGCCACCGCTCTTGATGGTCTGGAGCAGCATGGGCAGGTCGGTGAGCGAAACGCTCATGCCACGCACGATCTCCACGATCTCGCTGTTCTCGGCCTCCAGCTTTTTCTGTTCCAGTTCCTTGAGCCGTGCCTGCTGCTCGTTGATCTTGGCCGTGACCTTTTCAATCTCGGCCTGAATTTTTGCGCTTTTGGAGATAGCCATAAAAAAACCTCCTGTCAAAACAATTTTCCGTAGGCGTAGAAATGGGACTGCCAGTAACTCGTGTTGAGGTTGGCGTAGCTGATGGGGTCGCCACAATGAAGCATCCAGCCATCGCCCACATAGATGCCCACATGGGAAATCCCCGGCGTGTCATAAGTCCCCGTGAAGAATACCAAGTCGCCGGGTTTGGGGCTGCTTGTCCGTGCGGAGATGTTGTATAGCCCCTGCGCCCCCAGCCGCCCAAAATCCCAGCCGCATTGATTGTAGACATAGCTGACGAAGCCGGAGCAGTCAAAGGATGTGGACGGGCTGCTGCCGCCCCAAACATAGGGGTATCCCACATACTTTTCCGCCTCTTTTAGAATGGCGGCAAAGGTTTCATCGGCAAGGTAGTCCTCCGGGATCTCATGTGCCGGGGGCTTGCTGGTGTACTTACCCACATAGGGCGAGGACGGGAACAGGTCAGGGCGGTTGCCCAGCGTCGCCATGTAGAGAGCGTACCGGGACATGGTTTCCTCGCCCATGATGTAGACAGGCAGATGGGAGAGATTGAAGTTTTCCAGCGTCACGGTGCAGATGTAATAATCGTAATACACCCGGTAGGTGTCGCTGTGGGTGTTGCCGTCCTCGTCCGTCCAAGTGTCTGTTTCCAAGTAATACCGCTGTTCCACCACCACATCCTCGGTCAAAATGTACTGGCGGTCAAAGAGCATTTGGAGCGTTCCCCGTACCTCGTCCAGCGTCCACTCACCCTCATGGAGCGCGCAGACGATGGACAGCAGCACATAGGGATCGTGTTCAATGGTGTCAAGGTCAAAATGATATTCGTCATAATCGTGGGTGCGGGTGTAGGTGTCGAGGTAGCGTTGCAGCTCGTCCTCCAAAGCGCAATAGGCGGCCTCCGCCCCCAGCAGGTCAGCGTCCTCGGCGGCGTAGGTGGATGCGCCGATAGCTCCCGCCACGCCGTTGCCCACCGTCACCAATGAGGACATACACGATTGCAGCACCACAAGCAAAAGAAACGCCGCCACCAGCATGAGCAGTCCGCCGGGATGCTCCTTGATGTAGGCGGACACCTTTTCCGTCAGCTTACCCGTGACGGACGCCGTGCCCTCGGCGGCCTTGGCGGTCTGTCTGGCAGCCTCCCGAGCCTGCTTTGCGTACTGGCGCTTGATCTTCTGCTTTTGTAGATACCGGGACACCGCGCCGCCCTCCTGCATTTCCGGGTGTTCCTCCACGGTTTTGCGGTAGTAATAATCCGCCGTGGCCTTGATATGCTTGCTCTCGGCACGCTCCACGGCCTTTGCCGGGTGTTCCCGGATGGCCTTGCGGAGCTTGCGCCTGCCGAAGCGGTACACGGACTCCGCCGCCAATTCGGAACGGTGTGCGCCCTCTGTGCCGACATTTTCATGCTCGACCTCATAGAGCTTGCCATGCACAAAGCCGTGGACGCCGTGTCCGGCGGTATGGGCAAGACGCTTGACCGCACCGGGCTTTTTCGGCGGCTTCTGCTTTGCCAGCTTCTCCCGGGCGGCGTCCAGCTTTTCGCCCCGGCGCTCCATCCGCAGTTTGGACGCCGCCGTTTGCTCCTGCCGGCTTTTTCTGCGGAACTTGGACTTCGGGACATTTTGTCCCGAAGTGGGGTTACTCGTCTGTTCGCTCATGGGCAAGATCCTCCGGGCGGGTCGTCAGCAGGTCATAGATCTCTCCACGGGGGAAACAATCTACAAACGGGATGGTGACATTTCCATAGAACAGCAAGCCCTCGCCGGAATTGGAGTGCGTAATATAGGAGAGCTGATGCTCGGAAATGCCAAGCTGCTTTGCCAAAATTGCACGGTCGCTCTGCGCCTGCGACAGCAGCACCATGAAGTCCGTGTTGTCCAGAATGTTCTCAATCTCCCGGCTGGCCAGCAGGTCTTTCACATTCTGCGTCAGCGCCGAGGGGACGCAGCCCTTTTTGCGGAGCATTTTCCAGACCGCCACAAAGTAGCTGGCCGTCAGCGGATCACGGAGCAGAATGTGGAACTCGTCAAAGTAGCACCAAGTCGCCACGCCTTCGGCATGGTTGGCGTTCACCGCCGCCGTGACAAATTCATTGGTGGTGTGCATGGCAATTTTGCGGAGGTTTTCACCCAAGCCCTTTAGGACGATGCAGACCACACGGGAATTGAGGTCAACATTCGTGGGATGGTTGAAAAGGTTGAGAGAGCCTGTGCAGTAAAGCTCCAGCGCCGTGGCGATCCGCTTGGCCTCCGGCTCTGGCTGGCGCAGCAGCTCCTCATACAGATCTTGCAGCAGCGGCGTTTTTGCCGTTTCCAGCCCCAGCGCCATCTCCCGGTACACCAGCCGCACACAGCGGTCAATGACGGTTTTTTCGATGGGCTGCAAGCCCTCCTTGCCGCCCACGATCAGCTCGCACAGGGACAGCAAAAAATCTGCCTTCATGGAAAGCGGACTGTCCTCGTCATTGATATTCATTTGCAAGTCCATAGGCGAAATGTGATGCGGACTGTCCGGGGCGATCTCAATGACCTGCCCGCCCAAGCGCCGCACCAGCGGGGCATACTCGCCCATCGGGTCAACCACGATGATGCGGTCATTGGTGGCGAGGAACACATTGATCAGCTCCCGCTTGGCGGCAAAGCTCTTGCCGCTGCCCGTAGAGCCGAGGTACATTCCGTTGGCGGATTTGAGCTTTTTGCGGTCAGCCATGATGACATTATTGGAAAGAGCGTTCATGCCGTAGTAAAGCGCCTGCCCGTCCATGCGAAGCTCCCGGGTCATAAAGGGAATGAAAATGGCCGTGGAGCTGGTAGTCATGCCCCGCTGAATTTCAATGCCGTTGTAACCGAGAGCCAGCGAGGACACAAACCCCTGCTCCTGCTGCCAGTCCAGACGGCGTAGGGCGCAGTTGTATTTCTGCGCGATGCCGCTCACCGTGAACACATCGTTTTCAAGCCGCTGCCGGGTGGGAGCGAGGTTTACCACCGTAAAGGTCAGCAGGAACATTCGCTCGTTGCGGCTTTGCAGGTCGGAGAGCAGCTCGGCGGCATCCTTGGAAAAGGTAATGAGATCAGGCGGCAAAATCTCCATATCGTACCCGGCACGGACAGCTTTTTTCTGTTCCTCCGCCTTCATGCGGCCTATGTCGGAGATTTTTCCCTTGATCGTCTTAATGGCCTTGAGCTGGTCTACCGTCTGAATGTGCATGGTGACGGTCAGCTCGGCATCCAGCTCCAAAATCTCCGCCAGCAGCTTATCCGAAAGCTCCGACGCCATGATCTGCAAATAGGACGCCGCACCCCACATCTGGCCGACACGGAACGAACGGCTCTGCCGGAAGTCGAAGCTGTCCGGGGCGATGTAGTCCTTTGTCCCCATGCCCGTCTTGGGAATGTCCTTCCACGCAAAGCGGAACGGCTCACGCCCGCCGGGATGCATCTGCCCATGCAGCACCGCCAGCCGATCCCGGCCATCCAACGGGCGGGACTGGACGCCCAGCCGTTTCAGATTGCCCATGACATCCGCCTCCACGCGCCCCAGCCGTGGACGCGCCTCCGTCGCGCCCTCGGCGGGCAGGCCAAAGGTGATGTACTTGTACCGCTCAATGCCGTTGTTGCTCTTGGCAATCTGGCCTTTGAGCATTTCCACATACTCGCCCCGGATGCTGTTGAAGGCATCCTCCTGCGCCGGGATATTCACCTTGTAGCGGTTGGCGTTCCAGCTGCGGCGGTTGACAAAGGAAAGCTGGAACGGCAGAGAGCTGTCAAAATAATTCAGGCACGCGCTCCACCCGCTGATAATGGCAGTCTGATCCTCCGTGGCCGCCACGGCATAATTGATGTCCTCATATTCCAGCGTCTTTGTGTAAAGCCCGCCGGGGAGCTGGCAGATCCCGTCCGGGTGCATGGCGATATAAGGAATGGTTTGCTGGGCGGACAGCGCCCGGTGCTTATTTGCGTTTTTCTGCTTTTTTGCTTTGCTCAATAGGCTCCTCCTTTCGCACAAATGGGGCATAGATATTTTTCGTTCGGTACGGTCGGATGCCGGGGCGGGTAAACTTGACCCGGATGATGTTGCGGATCACCTTTTCAAAGGGCAAACCATCCTTTTCGTACATTGCCAGCAGGAACGCCGGGAGCATGATCGCCAGCATAACGAACAGCGCCCCGGTGTTGCCGATGGCCTGCCGGGTCAAAAGATAAGTAGGAACACCGATAGCCGCACCAGCGCCGAAACAAATAAGCTGCCGCTTGGTGAGGTTGAACGCGATCTTTGTCTTGATCTTGGAAAGGTCGTTCGGAACATTCACATAGGGCATCAGTCTGTCACCTCCAGTTTGGGACAATTTGTCCCAAAGTCCGGGATCGTCGGCTCCACCTCGTTGCCCCACACATCCCAGCCGGGAGAGGTCTGCCTTGCGAACAGCTCCACGCGGGGCAAATCACCCATGAGGGCAACGATCTTATCACGGGTTTCGTCCGGCTTTTTGCTGTGGGCTTCGATGGGTGAAATGATAAACTGGTGAATGTCGGCGGCCTGCCGCTTGGGGTGTCCTTTGGTTGCCAGTAGACAGATCTCGGCGTTTGCCCGCGTCCAGAAGCCCAGCCCATAAAACCAACTGTCCGCCTTGCGGTTTTTCTTCAGCCAGACGAACGCCACGGATTTATAGGTGAAGCCCCACGCACGGATGAGCCGCAGAGCCTCCGGAAGTTGGGGAAAGGTCGTCCACATAAAAAGGGCGCTGTCCTTGGCCGCAAGGTCGGCCACAGGCAGCGCGCACAATTCCTCAATGCTCATGGTGGGATAATGATTTTCCGCCGCGCCCTGTACTTTCTTTGCCGAGTAGCGCCACGGCGGGTCAGCGTAAATGATGGGGTATTTTTCGATAGCTATTCTCCTTTCCCGCCCCCGGCCATAGCCAGCCGCGCCTGCTCGATGCGCTGGGCGGCGATGGTGTAGATGGAGGGGGCATTTTCAAAGCAGATGAAGCGGCGGCTTGTGTTCATGGCGGCAACG
>OLSE01002623.1_pt1 | contig 9789 bp, 9 predicted proteins | sample 1673191 | NCBI WGS metagenome assembly OLSE01 (sample SAMEA3136764, study PRJEB25190) | human gut metagenome | biome: human gut; feature: human-associated habitat; material: faeces | place: Austria | collected 2013
GCACCAGCTGTGCGCCCATGTTCTCGAACTCGTCCTTCAGCTCGATCTCCTTGGCGATGGTCACACCGTCGTTGGTGATGACGGGGGCACCGAACTTCTTGCTCAGCACCACGTTGCGGCCCTTGGGGCCGAGGGTGATCTTAACAGTATCTGCCAGAGTGTCGATACCGGCACACAGTGCCTTGCGGGCTTCCTCGCCCTGCTTGATCTGCTTAGCCATATTTTATCGCTCCTTCGTAAATGCTTGATTGTCTGGTGTGAGGGAAAGACGCTTACTCCACGATGGCCAGAATGTCGGCCTGACGCACGATGGTGCATTCTTCGCCGTCCACCTTGACCTCGGTGCCGGAGTACTTGCTGGTGAGCACCTTGTCGCCCACCTTGACAGTCATCTTGACTTCCTTGCCGTCCACGACACCGCCGGGGCCAACGGCCACGACCTGTGCCACCTGGGGCTTCTCTTTGGCGCTGCCGGTCAGGATGAGGCCGCCCTTGGTGGTCTCCTCGACCTCAACAGTCTTGATAACAACACGGTCTGCAAGAGGAATGATCTTCATCGTTCTTGCCCTCCTATTATAAATATAAAAGATAAACTGTTTTATGTCCCGGGGGCTGCGCCCTTCCGGTTCTTTAGCACTCCTTTTCCTTGAGTGCTAAGTGTATTGTACTCATCTTGGAGTCAAAAATCAAGGGGTTTTGCAAATTTCTTTGTTAAGTTTTTATGTCCTTTCCATGAGCCATGTTCTTTTTGCCCTCGCCAGGTACGAACAATGTACGCTCCATCTACCTTTCAGATAACAAAAAACGCACCCGTCATAAGACCGGATCATCTCTCTATTTGGGCAATTCCGGTCCACCTTCATATTTTCGCTCCGAAGCACAGTGCAGTCAAAATACTTGACTTTGTCAAGTAACAGTGCTATAATGCTTTCCATTCAAACGCAGAAGGAGTTGACGAAATGGAGCCATCCACGGTATCTTCCTGCATTCTGACCCTGCACAGAGAGTTTGCCGCTTACACGACCCAGCGGTTACAGGAACTGGGTCTGAGCTTCGGGCTGATATATTTTGTCCTTTATGTAGGAAAGCATCCGGATTGTACGCCTTCGGAACTGACCAAAGATCTGCATCTGGATTGGGGCCACTCCCAGCGCAGCCTGAACAAGCTGGCCGAAGACGGCTTTCTGACGAAAGAAAAGAATGGGCGCAGCTACCACCTGAAGCTGACCCAGAGGGGTGAAAACGCCTTTGTGGTCTGTCATCAGGTCTTTATCGACTGGGATGCGCAGAGTCTGGGCGGACTGACAGCGCAGGAGCGGCAGCAGCTGCTGACATTACTGCAAAAAGCAGTGCAAAAGAAAGTGTGCAAATGATGTACGAAACGATCTTGAGTCCGATCCATTATGGTGGGATGCAGCTGAAAAACCGCATCATTTTTGCGCCGACAACATTCGGGCTGTCGGATGAAGAATACCTTGCAAAGATCCGCGCCATTGCACAGGGCGGCTGTGCCATGATCATCGTGGGCGATGTCCCGGTGGGCAAAAGCAAATTTGAAAAATCGCTGTTTGACACCAAAGGCTTTGCATTCTACCAGCAGGTCGTGAAAATCGCCCATGATGCGGATTGCAAAGTCTGTGCCCAACTGCACCAGAGCGATTCCAACCTGCTGGCCATGTTCAAATATATTCCCGGCGTCCTGCTGAAGAAGATCACCCCGGATCAGCTGCGGGAAAAGCTGAACGCCGAAGTCGCTCCTTACATTACAAAGATGTCCAAACGGAAGATCCGGACCATCATCAGCGGGTTTGGAAAAGCGGCGGTGCTGGCAAAACAGGCCGGTTTTGATATGATGCAGGTGCATGGCGACCGGATGTGCGGCAGTTTCAGTTCGGCCATCTTCAACCACCGCACCGATGAATACGGCGGCAGCGCAGAAAACCGCGCCCGTTTTGCGGCGGAAGCAGTTTCGGCTGTCCATGCGGCGGTTCCGGGAATGCCCATTGATTACAAGCTGGCCGTCCGGCAGGAAAACCCGCACTTTGGCAATGCCGGTGTGGTGGAAGAAGAACTGCCGGTGTTCGTTCCGCTGCTGGAGCAGGCGGGTGTGACCAGCTTCCATGTAACGCTGGCAAACCATTCCGCATTGGAAAACACCATCCCGCCCGCCGATCATCCCTATTTCAGCCAGCCGGGATGCTTCCTCAAATTCTGCGATGAGGTGCGGCAGTACACCGACCTGCCCATCTGTGGTGTCGGTGGTCTGAACGACCCGGATCTTGTGGAGCAGCAGCTCGCCAGCGGACGCATCCAGTGCGCCGCCATGAGCCGCCAGCTTCTGGCAGACCCGGATTGGGTGAACAAGCTGAAAAACGGGCAGGCGGAACAGATCCACCGCTGTCTCCGCTGCAACAAGAAGTGTCTGGGCGGGCTGATGGCACATCAGGGCCAGTCCGATTCTGGGGATGCGGGTGATGAAACGGACATCAGGGAACTCGCTGTGTTTATGATGCTTTGCGAGAAAAAGAAGCAAAAAACGCATAAACCCACCCGACAAAAAATCACTATATCTCGACAAAAATACATTCACAAAGGAGAAGCTATGAGTTACGCGATCGTATACAGCAGCAAAACAGGCAACACAAAAATCTTGGCAGATACGCTGCACGACTGCCTGCCGCAGGCAGATTGCTGTTATTTTGGCAGCCCGAACCCTGCCGCCATGGAAGCGGACACCCTTTATGTGGGCTTCTGGACGGACAAGGGACAAGCCGATGAAAGCACTTCGGACTTTTTGAAGCAGCTGCACGGCAAAAACATCTTTCTCTTTGGCACGGCCGGCTTCGGCGGCAGCAAAGAATACTTTGATAAGATTCTGAAAAAGACGGAGCATTCGCTGGACAAGAGCAACACTGTTTTCGGCTGCTATATGTGTCAGGGCAAAATGCCGATGTCCGTACGCCAGCGGTACGAAGAGATGAAAAAGCAGCCGATCCATCTGCCCAATCTGGATGCCATGATCGAGAATTTTGACAAAGCTCTTTCTCACCCGGATGCGGATGACCTGGAGCAGCTGAAACAGGCTGTAAGATAACGGAAAAGGCGGCGGCTTCCCTTGACAGGGAAAGCCGCCGCCTTTGTTGATCCTCCGATGAGCCCCTAAAGAAACGTGCAGGGTGCTTCTCATCCTTTCATTTTACACGCTGGCCCGCTGGGCCATGAACCGCTCATAGGCCGGTTTGGGCAGCAGGACGCGCCCGGCCAGCGGCTTGAGCTGGGCGGTGATGGCGTCGCAGGGGGCGCACTCGCCGTCGGCGGTCGCCACGATAGGGCCGCGTCCGTCTGCCGGGCGCAGGGAGACGCACTTTGCCCGGCGGTAGATGAAGTAGGGCTTCGCCTGTTCCGTCAGCTCACCGTTCCGGAAGTGCCTGCCGCTCTTGTACATCCCCAGCAGGCGGGCGATCGTCAGGCGGCTCACCCTGCGGATGATGAAGACGTCCAGCCAGCCGTCGTCGGGCTGAGCCTCGGGGGCCGCATAAAAGCCGCCTCCATAGGTGCGGCCATTGCAGACGGCACACATCAGGCAGTCCACCGTCAGCTCCTCGCCGTCGATGGTAAAGGTCACGTTCCGGCCGATGTGGCCGCAGAGCTGCTTGACGATGGAGAGTGCATAGGCCATCTCGCCGCCGCAGAACGGGATGCGCCGGAACTGCGGGATGCCGTAAGCCACCTGTGCATCGAGCCCGGCGGCGCAGATGGTCGCCGAAAGGCCGAGGTCGGTCTGCATCAGATCAATGTCCACCTCACTGCCCGCCAGCTGGGCGTCGAGGTCATTGAACTCTTCCCGCGTGCCGTAGGTGCGCAGAAAATCGTTGCCGCTGCCAAAGGGCAGACACCCCACCGCCGCGAGGCTGCACCCCTGCGCCCCGGTCAGCGCTTCGTTGAAGGTGCCGTCGCCGCCCGCTGTCCAGATGCGCACCGGCTCACCGTCGGCCTGCGCGGTGTGCGCCGCCTCAGCGGCCAGCTCCCGGGCATGGCCCGCGTACTGGGTCACAACGACCTTCCTTTTTTCCGGCGGGATGCCCGCCCGCTGGGCTGCAGCCCGGATGGCCGGGGCCAGCTCGGCAGTGCAGTCCCGCTTGCCTGCGGTGGGGTTGAGCAAAAACAGATAGCGCATTCGGCTTCCTCCTCTGGTGGTTCCTGCCCTCTATCATAACGGAAAACCAGAGCAGATGCAAGAGTTTTTCAGCCGACACCCGCCGTCTGCGTCTCCTGCACCACGATCGTGCCGTCCTCGGTACAGTCTGCCGTCCAGTGCTGTCCGAGGCTCACACTTCCGGAGGCGATCTGGTCGGCGAAGGCCTGCTCCACGGCCCGGTCTACCTGTCGGCGCAGCTCGCGCGCGCCATAGGGCGAATGTGCTTTTGCCGCCAGCGCCGGGCCGACCCGGGCCGTGTGGGTCAACTGATAGCCGCTGCGGGCAGCACGCTCTTCCAGCTGGCCCAGCAGCTTTTCGGCGATGGAGCAGAGGCTCTGCTCCTCCAGCGGGCGGAAGACGATGAGCTCATCCAGACGGCCCACCAGCTCCGGCCGGAACCATTTCTTCGCCTCGGCAACGGCGGCTTCCGACTGCTTTTCAAAGGCGGCTTCGCTTCCCGCCCCGAAGCCCAGCGGTGCGCTCTGCCCGGCGAGGAATCGCGCGCCGAGGTTGGAGGTCAGCAGGACGATGGTGTTGCGGAAATCCGCCTTGCGGCCCATGGAGTCGGTCAGCTGGCCGTCCTCGAGCATCTGCAGGAGCACATTCTGAATATCCGGGTGCGCCTTTTCGATCTCGTCAAAGAGCACCACGCTGTAGGGGCGGCGGCGGACAGCCTCAGTGAGCTGACCTCCCTCGTCGTGGCCCAGATAGCCCGGAGGCGCACCCAGCAGACGCGCCACGGTGTGCTGCTCCTGATACTCCGACATATCGAACTTGAGCAGAGCTTTCTCGCTGCCGAACCAGCTCTCTGCCAGAGCCTTTGCCAGCGCGGTCTTACCGACGCCGGTCGGCCCGAGGAAGAGCATCGCACCGATCGGCCGGCCCGGCTCCCCAAGCCCGGTGCGGCTGCGCCGGATGGCCCCGGCCACGGCAGCGACAGCCCGGCTCTGGCCCACGACTTCGGCGTTCAGGCGCTCTTCGAGGCGGGCCAGACGTTCCCGCTCCTTTTCGCCCACCCGTTCAGCTGGCACGCCGCTGGCCTGCGCCACCACCCGGGCAATTTCCTTCCGGCTGAGGACGGGGTCTTTCTCCCCTTCCCGCTCGGCCCGGATACGCACTGCCGCACAGGCTTCGTCCACGAGGTCGATGGCCTTATCCGGCAGACAGCGCCCCGGCAGATACCGCACTGAAAGCTCCACGGCCTCCCGCAGGGCTTCGTTGGGCAGGCGGACGCCGTGATACCGCTCGTAGCGGGGTGCCAGACCTTCCAGTATATCCACGGCCTGCTTCGGCGTAGGCTCTTCGATTTGGACGCGGCCAAATCGGCGCTCGAGGGCGGCGTCCTTCTGGATGTGGGTGCGGAACTCCTGATTCGTCGTCGCGCCGATGAGCTGCAGTTCGCCTCGGGCCAGCACCGGCTTTAAGATGCTGGCCGCGTCGATGGCCCCCTCTGCCGCACCTGCGCCGACGATGGTGTGGAACTCATCCACGAAGAGGATGGCGCTGCCGTCCCGGACGAGTTCTTCCAGCAGGTTCTTGAACCGCTCTTCGAAGTCGCCGCGGTACTTCGTACCAGCCACGAGGCTGGCCATGTCCAGCGCCAGCAGACGCCGCCCCTGGAGCATCCGGGGTACCTGCTTGTCGGCGATGCGCTGGGCAAGCCCTTCGGCCAGCGCGGTCTTGCCCACGCCCGGCTCCCCCACAAGGCAGGGGTTGTTCTTCTGGCGGCGGCATAAGATCTCTACCATCCGGTCCAGCTCTTTTTCCCGGCAGAACACCGGGTCCAGCTCGCCGTCCGCCGCCCGGCGGGTCAAATCGCGGCAGTATTTGTCGCTGGCCCGGCTGCCCCGCGGCAGCGACGACGCCGAGCGCGGCTGGATCGGCAGGATGAACTGCCCCGAAAGCTGGCGGCACTCCCGCACCGCCTCGGTGAGCTGGACGCCCATGGATGCCAGCATGACCCCGGCGGCGCAGTCGGTGTCTTCCAGCATGGCGCAGAGCAGATGCTCCGGCTCGGCCCGGCTCAGGTGGGCGTTCTGCGCCCCGATGATGGCGTAGTCCATCGCCCGGCGCAGGTCCGCCGCCATATCGCCCCGGGCAAGCCTGGTGACCGAACCATCCCGCCCGGCGGACAGCTGACGCCGCACTTCCAGCTCCGAGATGTTCTTCCCGGCCAGAAAGCGAGCCGCCGGGCCGCCGTCCGCTTGCAGCATCGCCCACAGCAGGTGGCCGGTGTCTGCTTTTTTGCAGCCCAGCCCTCCGGCCAGCTCCACCGCCTTATCCAGCAGCTGCCCCGCCTCCCGGGAAAAGCCCTTATACCGTCCTTTGCCGAATGCGTCCCAAATGCTCATTTGCCTGGCTCCTATCTTCCGTATTGCCCTGTTGCATCAAGAAACAGTATAGCCCCGGCAGGCGAGAAAAAATCAGAGCTTTGTGTCGCACCGGCCCAAAAACGCACCGAGAGATAAAACAAAAAAGCCATCTGAACGAATCAGATGGCTTCTTGGTTGGGGATGAGAGAATCGAACTCCCACAAGTAGAGTCAGAGTCTACCGCACTACCACTATGCAAATCCCCAATATCCTGTTGTGTTTCGCGGCGTTTGATCCGGTCAACGTGTGCTATTATAGCCGCCTTTCAGCGTTTTGTCAAGCGGATTTTTGAAAAAAGTTGTACTTTTTTAGAAATCCGCGAAAATCAGTCAAGTTTATTTTTCAATGTCCGAAGTTCCCTCTTCCAGATAGATGGCGACGTCTTCGATTTTGCAGTCTAAAATCTTGCAGAGCTGGTCAATGGTATAGGTGTTGACATTATGATTGTTTCGCAGTCGGTTCAGCTGTCCAGCGCTGAAGTGATAATCCTTCAGCAGTTTATACTGGGAGATACCACGCATTTTCATTGTTTTCCAAAGAGGTTCAAACGAAATCACGGACAATCCCACTCCTAACGAATCAGATTACATCTATAAATAAAATGGTAAAGGATTGCCCGAATATTGACAATTATCCATATGTGGAGTATTATTTTGATATAGCCCGAAAGTGGACAATATCAGAGGTAAAAAGGATGGTGTCATAATGAACGCTGCGGCAATCAAAGAGCATCTCAAAATGTTAATGGAGCTAGAAAAAGAGGTCTATACTCAAAATCAAGTTATCGCATCGTTAGAGTATCAACTTTCCTGCCTGCCAGATGCTCACCGGTACACAAGGCCCGTCTATACCGAAGCAAACTCCAACTACCAAATCAGTGGACTTACATGGTTGTGCTTTGGCAGCGCACTTATATTCCTTTTGTTAGCACCCGTATCAGATGCCATCATCAATTCCGATTGGGGAATTATGGGCTTGTTTCTCTTTCCTATTCTTTTAATTTTCTACCTTGCCAGGTCTTTCGCTATCCCTTGTGCAATATTTTTGTTCGCCGCTGGTATAATCGTTTTCTTTGTCGAAAGGAACAATCAATCCGACGCTCGTTATGCTGCCAAACAGCAATCCAAAAAATCTTATGAAACTGCTATGGCCACATACAATCGGGCGGTCGAACAAGACCGACTCCGCGTAGAAAGAGAGCGTCCTAAAAAGCTGCTTCTTCAAGGCCAGCTCAAAACTTTGAAAGATGCGCACAAAAAGACTGTAGACACTTTGAACAAGCTATACAACAAGGGCGTTATCCATAAAAAATATTGGGGTCTCGTTCCTATCTGTTCCTTGTACGGCTACTTCGATACTGGCGTATGCACTCAGCTGGAAGGCCATGAAGGTGCATACAACAAATATGACACTGAATGCCGTCTGGACAGAATCATCTCAAAATTGGATCAGGTCATCCAGCGTTTGGATGAGATCAAAGAGCTCCAGCAGGACCTTTATGAAGCTATCGAAGAATCCAACTGCAAGGTTGGTCAGCTTATCCGCAACTCCGAGCGCATATCTGACCAACTGACTGGGATCCAGTCGCAGGGTGCCGAACTGAATGCCCGCATTGCTAACCTACAAACCACTTCTGACATCAATCTCTATGTGAATGCCTGCGCCAAGCGCGAGCTTGAGTACATGAACCGCGCCAACCGCATCTTCTAACAAATCAACCGCCGCCCCCGAATCCCCGGAAGCGACGGTTGATTTGTTCTAACCTCAGAACCGGCATTTTCTGCACGTTCCGCACCATACAATAAGGTGTACCTGATTTTCTACTTATAAATAAAGGAGGACGCCTTATGCTGCAAACCCCATCCAAAACCACCCAGACTCTGCTTTCGCCCCGCATCCCCCGCGACAATGAGCACGAGCGCTACCACCCCGAGCTGGAAGAAGAGCTGAAAGAGTGCCTGTTCTGCCTGCAGCGGAACGCGATGATGTTCGACCTCGAGGTGGACTCCGACCTCATCGAGCAGCGCATCTACGAGCGGCAGGCGCTTTTGTGCCGCTACCGCTACCTGCTGGCCCGCGCCCGGGAGCTGGGGCTGCACACCATCCTGAAAAAGTATCAGCCGCTGGGATAAAAACCTACCCGCGAAATCTTGACAGAATCCGCACATCGTGTTATCATACATAAAGATAACACTGTATACAGAGAGCTGTATACGAAACTTTGGAGCTTAGAGAGGTTTTCAACTATGGAACGTATTAAGACTATCGCTACTCGTGACCTGACCAAGAGCGTCGTGACCGGCGGCTGCGGCGAGTGCCAGACTTCTTGCCAGTCTGCCTGCAAGACCTCCTGCGGCGTCGCAAACCAGAAGTGCGAGAACAGCAATAAGTAATCATTGCAGACCCTATGCCGCCTTTGCAGGGCGGCATTTTTTTATGGCAATTACAGATTGGAGAATGAAATGGTACATCAGTATCAACTGAACGGATATAACATCGTGCTGGACAGCTGCAGCGGCTCGGTCCATGTCGTGGACGACGTGGCTTACGACGTCATTGCGATGTACAAAGAGCACTCTGCCGACGAGATCGTGGCCGCCATGCTGGCAAAGTATGCCGACCGCCCCGACGTCACCGAGGCCGACCTGCGCCAGTGCCTCGAGGATGTGGCCTCTCTGGAAGCCGCCGGCAAGCTTTGGGCTCCCGACGTCTACAAGGACATGGCCTTCGACTTCAAGAACCGCCAGACCGTGGTCAAGGCGCTCTGCCTCCACGTCGCCCACACCTGCAACCTCAACTGCTCCTACTGCTTCGCCTCGCAGGGCCGCTATCAGGGCGACCGCGCCCTGATGAGTTTCGAGGTAGGCAAGCGGGCTATGGACTTCCTCATCGAGAACTCCGGCACCCGCCGCAACCTCGAGGTCGATTTCTTCGGCGGTGAGCCTCTGATGAACTTCGACATGGTCAAAAAGCTCGTCGCCTACTGCCGCGAGCAGGAGAAGATCCACAACAAGAACTTCCGCTTCACCATGACCACCAACGGTATGCTCATCGACGACGATGTCATCGACTTCTGCAACAAGGAGTGCCACAATGTCGTGCTGAGCCTCGATGGCCGCAAGGAAGTCCATGACCGCTTCCGCAAGGACTACGCAGGCCACGGCAGCTATGACGCCATCGTGCCGAAGTTCCAGGAGTTCGTGAAAAAGCGCGGCGACA
>OLSE01002641.1_pt1 | contig 9716 bp, 8 predicted proteins | sample 1673191 | NCBI WGS metagenome assembly OLSE01 (sample SAMEA3136764, study PRJEB25190) | human gut metagenome | biome: human gut; feature: human-associated habitat; material: faeces | place: Austria | collected 2013
TCCGTTCTTTATAAGGGTTTGGGACTATCCCAACAAGCAATTTTGAATTTTCGGGTAGGGGACCTGAAAATCTCAAAATTCGCAAGCGGGTACTCGCTTGCTGTGCTTGCTGACTACTTCGTACCATCGTATTCCTTCTGCTATCCATACTACAATCTGAATGGAGCCTTTTGGCCACATCTGCGGATTTTTGCAAAAGAAAAACGCCATGAACTACCTGTTCATAGCGCGCTCCTTATACCGTATTCAATTTTCTCCCTCGCTGTCCGATCTTGCGTCCAGCAACGCTTGTGCCGTTGCCGTGAGGATTTTGATTTCAGAATCCGTCATCTCGTCCAACAGTGTTTCAAACTGCATACGCTCCGTAGACTTGCCCTCCATCGTTTCGCCATGAAGAATCTGATCCACAGAGATATGATAGCGGGACATCAACTCTAAAAATATCTGTACGCTGGGATGCTGCCCCTTATTTTCGATGTTGGCAAGATAGCGCGGCGAAATAAACAGCGCGTCGGCCGCCTTGTTCCGGGATTCTTTCTGTTTTGTGCGCCCAGCTTTGATTGCTACACCATACGGCTTGAAGTCGATTTTTGCAATAGGGCGCTTTTCTTTCTTCGTTCTTTTAGGCATCTTCAATCACCCTATTACATTCTACTGTTCATCTTTTCTCTTGAATATGATTATACAATTCCCCTTAATAGCCAAAATAATTCATACTAAAATGGCGGTGACGGAAATTAGAAAACAATGATGTTGCAATAGACCTTCACTTTCTCATTCGGGTATTAGAAGTGCTACGCTTCAGTTTGATAATTGGTATTTTAAGGTCTGAAAAGAGAAATACGCCCTTGACTTTTTTCATGTGCATGAGTATAATGATAACTAAGTTAGCACACAGGCGTATCAAGGAGGTGAAAAGTATGGCAGTAGGGACTTATGAGATAACCCATGAGAAGATTCTGGAGAGTGGCAAGAAGCTGTTTTTGGAAAACGGTTATGAGCGTACCAACCTGCGGGAGCTGTGCAAAGGAGCTGGGATTACCACCGGGGCCTTTTATCGCCATTTTGAAGATAAAGAAGCACTATTCGCCGCTTTGGTTGATCCGGCAATCAAAGGATTGCAAAAGAGGTATGACACCGCCGGGGATAAATGTTTTGATTTTGTGTCCGTAGAAAATATCAGTCAACTGTGGTCTGTGTCGATTGACACAATGGCCGAGTTCATTCGATATATCTTTAAGAATTTTGATGCTTTCAAACTTCTTCTCCACTGTTCTGATGGGACAAAGTATGTTGACTTCACCGATTGGATGGTAGAGAAAGAAGTTGAAGATTCGCTAAAACTTTATGAAGTATTAGAACAAAAGAATATTCCTTTTCACAAATTGACAGTCAAAGAGATGCATATGCTGTATCATTCGTATTACTCCTGCATCTTTGAAACGGTGTTGCATGACTATACCGAAGAAGAAGCTCTGCAATGTACGAATACTCTCGCAAAATTTTTCACTGCTGGCTGGCGTGAAGCGCATGGCCTTTGATATTTCCAAAGGCCAATTTTTTCGGCGCAAAAGATAACTAAGTGTGCAATATTTGTTAGCACACTTAGTTATCAATGATTGGCTGCTATATTTTTTTATATATGGTTAGTAAAATCTAACTTTGATTTAAGGAGGTAGTTACATGAAAAACAAGAATGAGCAAAGCACAGCTTCAAGTCTGTTGCGTTTTGCTGGCCCGTATAAAGGCAGATATGTCCTTTCCATTTGCCTTTCCGTACTGGGAGTTGCATCGGGCCTTGTCCCGTATTATGCCGCCGCCCAAATATTGATTGGGCTGATCGGCACAGAGCGAAACTTCTCGTTCTATATTTTTTGGGGAATCATTGCTGTCGTTGGCTATCTGGCAAAGTCCACTTTTGCTATTCTTTCGACCAGTATTTCTCATACAGCCACTTTCCTTGCACTTCGGGATATACGGAAACAAATCGTAGATAAATTTTCCCGTATGCCGATGGGAACGCTTCTTAATACGCCCTCCGGCCAGCTAAAAGACACGCTTGTTGATCGCGTAGAGGGGCTGGAAACACCACTTGCTCACCTGTTGCCAGAAATGTCGGCAAATGTGCTGGTGCCGATTTTTATTGTTATTTATCTTTTTGTATTGGATTGGCGCATGGCATTGATTTCCCTTATTACAATCCCGGTAGGCATGGCGTTTATGGCAACAATTTTGAAAACCTATCCGCAACAGTATGAGGGTTCTGTAAAAATCAATCAGCAGATGAACAACGCCGTTGTTGAGTATGTGAATGGAATTGAAGTCATCAAAGCATTTAATCAAAGTGCCGCTTCCTACGGTAAATACTCAGATGCTGTTCGTGATAACGCAGATTATTTCTACAAATGGATGAAGAGCTGTCAATGGGCGATGTCATCTTACAATGCAATCTGCCCCGCTGTCCTGATTACGGTGCTTCCAGCAGGCGTTTTGTTCTATGCAGCCGGAAGTATTACTGCGGCAAATTTGATTACTATTATCATCCTCTCTCTCGGCATTGTTGGGCCGTTGATTGCCGCCTCGAATTTTGCGGATAGTCTCGGTATGGTAGGTACTGTTGTCAATGAGATTGCCGTCTTGCTGGATGGTCCTGAATTGGTGCGGCCTACGCAGCCAGTTACTTTGAATAGTCAGGAAATTCAGTTGAATGATGTTTCGTTCTCTTACAATGATGACGGAGACAACGCAATTCAGCATATTAACCTTGCCATCAAACCCGGAACTGTCACCGCTCTTGTAGGCCCTTCCGGTTCCGGCAAGTCCACTATCACAAAGTTGATTGCTGGCTTTTGGGATGTGGGTTCCGGGTCTATTACCCTCGGTGGGAAAGATCTGCGGACAATTCCACAGAAGCAGCTTGCCGATCAGATTGCCTATGTATCACAGGATAACTATTTATTCGATGATACCATACGGGAAAATATCCGAATGGGCCGACTTTCTGCATCGGATACCGAGGTTGAAGAAGCTGCAAAAGCAGCGGGATGTGATGCTTTTATCCGTAGCCTTGAGAATGGCTATGACACGAATGTTGGCGGTGCTGGTGGGCACCTTTCGGGCGGAGAACGCCAGCGTATTGCAATCGCCCGCGCTATGCTGAAAAATGCGCCGATTGTTATTCTTGACGAGGCAACCGCCTACATTGATCCCGAAAATGAAGCGGTTGTTCAAGAAGCCGTAAGCAAGTTGGTTGCGGGCAAAACGCTGATTATTATCGCTCACCGCCTTTCAACCATTACAGACTCAGATCAAATTGTCGTTATGAAGGACGGAGTTATCTCCAATATAGGCACCCATGATGAACTGCTGAAAACATCGGAGCTTTATAGAGAAATGTGGCAGGCTCACATTGGAGCAAAGGATGGTGAGAAAGTATGATAAGCGTTTTCAAAAAAAATTGGCTGTTTGCGAATGAAGAACAAAAAAACATTAAAAAATCAATCGGACTTGGCTTGCTGAACGCAATTTTCCATGCGCTCCAACTTTATGCGATATTTGTAGTTCTGGTGGCACTTGTGATGGGCAATGCCGGAAAAAATACAGCCCTTGGTGCCATTGGCTTCATGCTTGTCAGCATTGTCGGAAAGATTATTACACAATATTACTCCCAATTACAGCGTGTTCATGCCGGCTACTTTATGGCTGCCGGAAAGCGTATTCAGATTGGTGACAAGCTGAAAGTTGTTCCGATGGGGTATTTCAACCAAAACAGTCTTGGAAATATTACCGCAGTTGCTACAACAATTTTAAGCGACGTAGAAACAACGGCTCCTGTGGTTCTGGTTACAACTCTTGGCGGATTTATCAATGCTATTGTTTTTGCGATTGTTATTTTACTGTTTGACTGGCGGATCGGTCTACTGGTGGTTGCTGCGATGCTCCTGTTTTTGTGGGTCATTTCCATGATGGAAAAACGCACACGCCGGAATGCTCCATTGCGTCAGGCTGCTCAGGAAACATTGGTGTCTGCTGCATTGGAAACGATCCAGGGCATGAGCGTTGTAAAAGCGTTCAACTTGAACCGCGACAAAAATAAGCGTATGGAGCAGGCAATCGATAATAGTTGCAAAGAAAATGCCAGCATGGAAAAATCCATGTCCCCGTATCTCTGGTGCCAGCAGATTATCCTTGATCTGTTCAGTGTTGCAATAATGCTTTTATCCACTTACTTCTTTCTTCAAGGCACGATGCCATTGGCTTACTGCCTGATGATGATTGTTGCCTCGTTTATGATTTTTGGCGAGCTAAAAAGCGCAGGCAGCGGTATGGCAACACTTCGTCTGGCGGAGGTTTCCATTGATAGAGCAAATAAACTGGACGAAGTTCCCGTTATGGCCGAGGGGCAAATTGACGCACCCCCTGTTTCCCATGCCATAGAATTTCAAAATGTTCACTTCGCTTATGAGAAGCGGACAATACTGGATGGAGTGAATTTCACAATTCCAGACCGTACTATGACCGCCATTGTCGGACCGTCCGGCTCTGGAAAAACAACGATTTGCAATTTGATTGCGCGTTTTTGGGACGTAAACAGCGGACGGGTACTGATTGGTGGGCAGGATGTGAAAGCCTATACACTTTCCGAACTGATGTCCAATATCAGCATGGTCTTTCAAAATGTATATCTTTTCGCTGATACGATTGAAAACAATATCAAGTTTGGTAAGCCGGACGCCACCCACGAAGAAGTGGTTGAAGCGGCCCGAAAAGCGTGCTGTGACGATTTTATTTCTGCTTTGCCTGATGGATATAACACTTTGATTGGCGAAGGTGGCGCATCACTCTCTGGCGGCGAAAAGCAGCGCCTTTCTATTGCTCGCGCTATGCTGAAAAATGCGCCGATTGTTATTTTCGATGAAGCCACCGCAAATGTCGATCCCGAAAATGAGGATCGCTTACAGACGGCAATCGAAGAGCTAACAAAAGACAAGACCATTATTATGATTGCGCACCGTCTCAAAACAGTGCGCAATGCCGATCAAATTCTTGTAGTGAGCGGCGGCCATATTGTGCAGCAAGGTAAGCACGATGATTTAATTAAGCAAAAAGGCATCTATGCTGATTTTATCAACGGTAGAAAACAGGCTATCGGTTGGAAACTTGGTGCAAATAATTAGAGATTTGTTCCGCTATCGCGGTTCAGATAAAAATAAAAGGAGGATTTCAAAATGGAATCGAAAAAATTGAAAGCAAAAGATCTCATCAACGTCGGTATCTATACCGCCATTTACATTGTCATTTTCTTTGCAGTTGGAATGCTTAACGCAATCCCGGTGCTTTATCCGTTCCTTTATATTCTGATCCCGTTGATTTCCGGCATACCGTTCATGCTGTTTCTAACGAAAGTTGATAAATTCGGCATGGTTACGATTATGTCTGTTATCTGCGGCGTATTCTGGTTCTTGATGGGCTATACATGGACTGCCCTCGTTGGCTATGTGATTTTCGGCGTTATTTCAGACTTCGTTCTACGGACTGGAAAATACAAGAGCTTTAAGATTGATGTGATCGGTTATTGGCTGTTCTCCTGCGGAATGATTGGTTGCCAAGCTCCTATGTGGGTCATGGCAGATACATATATGGCTGGCATTGAACAGTCGATGGGCGCACAGTATGCAAGTGAACTGGCACACTATATGCCGTCTTGGATGGGAATTGCCGCTATCGCTATCATCTTTGTCGGCGCACTGCTTGGTTCTTTACTGGGGCATAAAATGCTGAAAAAGCACTTTGAAAGAGCAGGAATTGTGTAATGGAAAAGTACGCGGCTTATCAACCACCAAAACGAAAAGGGTTTTATCTTGACCCGCGCACAAAAATCCTGTTCATGGCATTTATAACAACGCTAATGTTCTTTGTATATGAGAACCTTGCAATGGATGCTGTTGTGGCGATAATACCGTTGACTTTACTGCTTATCAACCGTCAGGTGCGGACGGCTCTCATTTATGGAGGGCTGTTCGCCTTGGCGTTGGTAGCAAAGCTAACGCAAGGGATGTATGTATTGCCGGACATCTTGAATATGATTTCCGTTCTGCTTATTGCAATGGTTATCCGTCTGTTCCCCATCTTCATGTTGGGCTATTACATCATTGAATCAACAAAGACGGATGAATTTGTCGCTGCTATGGAAAATTGGCATATTCCACAAGCGTTTATTATTCCCATATCCGTTGTGTTTCGTTTTATTCCTACGTTAGGAGAGGAATCAGCGGCCATTACAGATGCAATGCGTATGCGTGGAATCCAATTTGGCACAAAAAAATTTTGGCAGGCTCCTACGGCAATTCTTGAATACCGTGTTGTCCCTTTAATGCTGTCTGTCGTGAAAATTGGTGATGAATTATCTGCCGCAGCCTTAACACGAGGACTTGGCGGCTTAAAACACAGAACGACAATTTCCAATATCGGATTTACTTTTTGCGATGCAATTATTGCCTTGTTGTCGGTAGGGTTGCTCATATGGGCACTTTTGTGGGGAGGTGTTCTTTCTTGATCGAATTTCAAAATGTCACCTTTACCTATCAGAGTACAGATCGGGAAAGCGGCGTCTATAACTTAAATCTCACAATACCAGATGGACAGGTAGTATTACTCTGTGGAGAGTCCGGCTGTGGCAAAACGACGCTTACCAGATTGATTAACGGCCTTGCGCCGGAATATTACAATGGACAACTTTCGGGTCAAGTCCTTATAAATGGGAAAAAAACAGCGACAACGCCCTTGCATGAACTTTCAAAAATTGTCGGTTCCGTATTTCAGAATCCTCGGTCACAGTTTTTTACAGTTGACACAACAGGCGAGATTGCGTTTGGCTGCGAAAATATTGGCTTGCCTAAAGAAGAAATTTATCAGAGAATCGGCCAAGTATCCGGCGAATTAAAAATTCAAAAGTTATTAGATCGTAGTCTGTTCGCACTATCTGGTGGTGAGAAGCAAAAGATAGCTTGTGCGTCTGTTTCAGCAATGGAACCGGAGATTTTTGTGCTGGACGAGCCTTCCTCAAACCTTGATGTGGCGACAATTTCCGATTTGCGAGAAGTTGTGGCGAAGTGGAAAGCGATGGGCAAAACGATTATTGTTGCAGAACATCGCCTGTATTATCTCATGGGTGTAGCGGATCGTGTTGTTTATATGAAAGACGGACGGATTTCTAAAGATATGTCCGTCACTGATTTTGCAAATTTGCCGGAAACCCAGCTTCAAGAAATGGGACTGCGCTCTTTGCATCCCTCTTTTGCAACAGCCTTACCACAAGTTACGGTAAAGGACAAAACGATTCAGCTTGTAAATTTCCACTTTTCCTATGGTAAAACCGAAGCGGTGAATATCCCACAGCTTGTCGTTCCACAAGGAGGTATTGTTGGTGTCCTTGGTAACAATGGAGCTGGCAAAACTACTTTTGCAAAGTGCTTGTGCGGATTGGAAAAATCTGCACAAGGCTTTTTGCGGGTTGGAAATGACAGTCTCAACGCAAAGCAACGCTTACAAAAGTGCTATATGGTTATGCAGGACGTCAACCATCAACTTTTTACAGAGAGTGTGGAGGACGAAATCTTGTTGAGTTTGCCGGGAGAAAATGAAAATGCCGACAAACAACAGGCTGGAGAAATTTTAGAGAATCTAAACCTGTTGCAATTTGGGAAGCTACATCCGATGTCCCTTTCAGGCGGTCAGAAGCAACGTGTAGCCATTGGCAGCGCGATTGCGTCCGATAAGGAGGTGTTGGTTTTTGACGAGCCAACAAGCGGTCTGGATTATCACCACATGATAGAAGTTGCACGAAACCTGATTGCATTAAGCAAAATGGGAAAAACACTCTTTATTATCACGCATGACCCAGAATTGATCGCTCAATGCTGCAATTATTTCATGTTCATAGAACATGGAAAAATCAAATGGAGCGGTGGATGGACTGACGATAATCGTCATCGCTTGAATGATTTCTTTTCTGTGAAACTATAAGAAGCAATGAGCGGTTGAAAGAAGCAGTCACAAAAGAATATTACATAGCACATGAACCTGCCCCGACTATGGGGAAAGAAAAAAACCGTTGGTTGGGGCAGGTGATTTTGCGCGCCTATTTTAAGTTATTACCCTAACGGCGGTTTTGAGAAATCAGAGCCGCCGTTTCTTTGCGTCTACACAAACCAATGACGACCCTTTGAAACTGTAAATGCGCGGCGGCCTATAGAGGTATCGCCGTGTCCATTATTCTTTTCTGCAATCCCCCTAATAATCTACAATCAAAAAAAGCTCATGCCCTGCAATGGAGTATTCCGGGCATGAGCATGAACACAGAAATCATGTAAATAGATTTTATAATTCTTCTGCGCCTGTCTGCGTTTTGCAGACAGGCGCTTTTTGTCGTTATAGGGGACACGTCTATCGTCCCCGCGCTCCGCCCTTCGCCTGATCCAGCCATCCAGTCAATCAGGACGAAAGGAGCGTACAAATGAGCGACAGAAAAAATAATTTTGAATTTCAACGGCATACCTGGCCAAAACAGCCCTCCGCAGAACGAGTAGTGGGCGAAAGGGGAAGAAAAGAACTGCCTCCCGGCACGAAGGGAGGTGAGAATATGAAACCTGATCGCCACGCTGAACATAAGCAGCACGCCTTTGACAGCTTTTGCAAAAAGGTCTTAAAGTGCGAGGCCTGCAATGGTTATCGAGAAATCAGCCGCAGAAAGAAGCACAGCATCCCTTTTAGTGAGTTGCCAAAGGACGCAATGGAGCAGTTTGCAACCTATGACCGTTATCCCTGGGAATACAACATTTTTATTCTGGGCGGTGATGTGATCCTGATCGAAAACGATCTGCTGGCCGATGCGCTAAACACTTTGCCCCAGGACAACCGGGACATCCTTCTGATGTATTGGTTCCTGGAAATGGCGGATCGTGAGATTGCAGAGCGTATGAATCTGGCTCGCAAGACGATCAACAATCGCAGGCTGAAATCCTATCGGTTGCTGAAAGAGCTGATGGGAGGTGATACGGATGCGTGACACCGCAACTTCACGAAAGAAACTTCTTCCTTATTCGGTCATTGCTGCCGCTGTCCAGGGTGAACCGGACGCGGTAAATAAAGTAATCAGCCATTATTCTGGTTACATAGCGACACTTTCTACAAGGACAAGCTATGATGCTCAAGGATATCCTCATTCTCAGATAGACGATGATTTGCGTCGCAGACTGGAAACAAAGCTGATTATCGCAATCCTGGATTTTGATTTAACTTAATCCAAATGACTGCCGTGTGTTTCCCCTTTCCACATGGCGTGTTCTGCACCTTGACAAAGAAAGCCCGTTGGGAGGCCAACGCCGCAGTATAAGGCAAACGGATACATTCCTGTTTGTGCCGAGCCATACGGCCGGTGCGCCATGACCTCGTTTCAAGTCCGCAGGACGGGACCACTGTAACGGGCGAGCGAACAGCACCAGACCGCAAAGCAAGCGTGGCAGCTTGCGGGCGATGACACACGGGCAGGGTCAAAGATACTCGCGCATTGAACGCCCACAAAGCATTGTGCGCCGCACCCATCAGCATGGGCCGGGGTTAGACTCCCGTGGAGCTGCGACCGAAGGAAGTGCCTTTGGCGGCCAGCAGCCGTCCGTAAGCCTACTTTTCTTTTTTGAAAGTTTATGGATAGATCG
>OLSE01002654.1_pt1 | contig 9674 bp, 10 predicted proteins | sample 1673191 | NCBI WGS metagenome assembly OLSE01 (sample SAMEA3136764, study PRJEB25190) | human gut metagenome | biome: human gut; feature: human-associated habitat; material: faeces | place: Austria | collected 2013
CTCTCTGCCCACCGTGTCGTTGAACTCGGTCAGCAGGCGGTTCATGGGCGAGTCTGCCTGTTCGCCGTACACATGCCAGATGCTGAGCATGGTGGGGTCCTTGGGCGAGAGCAGGGTCTTGCTGCCGCCGCAGCCCGCAAGCGCCAGACCGGGGACGAGCGCCGCAAGCTTTAAAAATGTCCTTCGTTCCATTTTTCATGACTCCTTTCCACACATTGCAGCCAGAGGGGGAGAACCGGCACAGGCAGGGCTGCAGCTGCCTGTTTTGGTGGGAAACACCCCAAAATCCCCCCAATTTTGGGCTTTTTGGGGGGATTTTTTGAGGGGGAAGCCCCAAAACCCCAAAAATTTTTTTGGAATTGCCCCCCAAAAACGGCTTTTCTGAGGGGGCAATTTTTTCCCGGGTATGGTACAGTACAACCAGAAAAAGTCCTGCGCCGGTGCAGAAAGCCTGTCACTGTGAACAAAACGCGTCAACAGGCATCTGCGGATTCTATTCATAAGGATAGCATAAGATGGCCCGGACCGCAAGTACCGAGAACCCCCGCCCCACAAAGCCCCCCGGAAAAAAACAGGGGGGACCAACAGAAAGGAGCACCCCATGAAACAACGATTCACAAAACGAACGCGCCTTGTCAGTGCTCTTTTGACACTGGCCATGGTGTTCACCTTCCTGCCCTTCAGCGCGTTGGCGGCAAACACGGGAATTGCTTTTAATTCGCCGGATTTTGCACTGAAATTCAAGGATGCGGAATTTCAGCGCTTTCTCAAAGAAAGATGTGACACAAACCACAATGGCAAGCTCGATGCGCAGGAACTCAGCATCACAGAGATGACGATCCCTGACGATTACAAGATCAAAAATCTTGAGGGAATCCGTTTCTTTGAAGATCTCGAAACGCTGGATTGCCACGGTATCGGCTTGACAACACTTAATGTTGGCAAAAATTTCAAACTGAGGGAGCTGGATTGTTCCTATAATCAACTGAAAGAGTATTATCCTATTCTTTCAAGCGGACTGAAAATATTGAATTGCTCCCATAATAACCTGACCTACATGGATCTGGGCATTCTCACTGGGCTGAACCTTGAGGAGGTGGATTGCTCCAATAACGAAATAAGGAATATCGTAATGGATAGCGTGGGGGAACTGGTCAAATTTGATTGTTCCAACAACGACCTGATGACGTTGGATGTCAGCCAATGCTTCAAGCTGGAAGAACTGAATTGCTCTGGAAATCAATTGATGGAGTTGGATGTCGGGAACCAGACGCAGCTGACACAGCTGGATTGTAGCAATAATAAATTGACAGAACTGAACGTGGAACAGAATGGCGGCTTGACATCTCTGATATGCAATGATAATCAGCTGAAATCGCTGGACCTGAGCCAAAATCAAAGTTTGAGTAATCTGAATTGTGCAAGGAATCGGTTGGCTTGTTTGGACGTTACTGGAATCAGCGGCACGATAGAAGCTGGTGGCAACAGGCGTCCCATTGCTGTCCGTACAGACGGAACGTTTGAACTGACCACCCTGCCCGGCTTTGACGTGAGCAAGGCAACCTTCTTGAACGGCGGCTCTGTTTCCGGCACGACGCTAAGTGTGAAGGCGGGCGCAAACGAGGTGAGCTACCAATACAATTGCGGCAATGGAGTACCCACCACATTCATCTTTGAAACCAGTCTGCCCATCAATGAGAATAATTTCCCCGACGCTAACTTTAGAGATTACATCAAAACCTACAAAGCAGGTAGCAGAAATGTCCTCACGGTGGAAGAACGAAGCAAAGTCGAAACAATCGAAGTCGAAGGATGGAACATCAGCAGCTTAGAAGGCATTGAGGCGTTCCCCAACCTGAAAGAGTTGAAATGCGGAAACAATTCTATCCAGAATTTGGACCTGAGACAGAATCCAAAGCTGGAAACGTTGAAATGCAATAAGAATCAACTGACCCAGCTGGACCTGAGCAAGAATCCCAAAATTGACTATCTGATTTGCTCTTGGAACCAATTGAAACAACTGGATGTATCGAATCTGGAAAATTTGGAGAATCTCGATTGCTCGCACAATGATCTGGAGCAACTGGATGTCAGAAATAGTAAATTTCTGAGAGCACTTTACTGTTCCTGGAATCGGTTGACAGAGCTGGACGCAGATGTGTCCCATAAGTCCCGTTTGGTAAGTGTGGAATGCCAAAACAACCAGCTGACATCGCTGATTCTGGGCGAAAATAAAGGGCTGGAGAAACTGAATTGTGCCAACAACCAGTTGACCCAGCTGAATTTGAACAATATGATTTCCTTGGAGGAGCTGAAGTGCCAAAACAACCAGCTGACCGCGTTGGACGTCAGCAGCAGTCCAAACTTGACTACATTGGTGCTTAAGAATAACCATCTCACCAGCCTGAATTTGGACAACAATCCGAATCTCAATTTCACTATCACGGATGTTTACCATTCCGATTTTAATAATGCTTACACCGTTACCCTGAACCCTGACCGTACGTTTGACCTGAGCACTCTGCCCGAGGGCTTTGATATAAAACGGGTTACAGAATGGTTCAATGGTACAGTCAAAGGGAACATTCTGACGGTCAATGAAGGCACAAAAGTAGTGTACTATGGTTATCAGTGCATAACTGGTGGTATAATGGATGCAAGTTTCACACTGGATGTGACTGGCACCGGCGGCGGCTCTACGGGCGGCGGCACGGTAACACCTCCGGAACCCCCGGTAACACCTCCGGAACCCCCGGTGACGCCTCCCTCCGGCGGCGGTGACGGCGGCGCAGGCATCGCGGTGCTGGCGGTTGGCGGCGCAGCGGTGGCGGGCCTTGTGGGCTACGGCGTGTACAACTACGCTGCCGCCCAGAAACTGCAGGCCCTGCTGCCGGAAGGCGCAGCCATGCCCGAGAACCGCGCCCAGACCGCCCTGCTGCTGTGGAACACCGCAGGCCGTCCCGAGCCTGCAGCCCAGCCCACTTTCCCCGATGTGGCGGACCCGGATACGGCTAAGGCAGCCCAGTGGTGCGTGGAGCAGGGGCTGATGAACGCAAAGTTCCGCGGCCGCTTCGCCCCCGATGGCTCCTCCCCCGCCTATAAGACCCTCAATGCCTATCGGCAGCTGGTGGGCTAAAACCTCTCCGCTTTTTCAGGCAAAACCATTGCGGAGCACCACCATACAGAACCCATTTGGCAGATCTGCGGTGATTTGTGGGAAAACGTGCAAAACAATCACTGAATTTCCTTGGAGTATCCCTAATATGGAAAGAATTGAAGTAATCGTTCGTATTACAAAAGATCATTGTCCCCCGCAAGAGCAAAAACTGTTTGAATGGGATGAAAGGGCACAGGAGCCAGCAGGCACATTAAGCTACCCCGGCCTTGAGATCAATTTGGAACAACGTCGTGTTTTCAAAAATGGACAGGAAGTGTGCATGAGCCGTTATGAATATGGCGTTTTAAGCCTTATGGCACAGCATCCGGGGCAGCTGTTTACAAAGGAGCAGATCTTTGAAGCCGTTTGGCAGCAGGATAGCGAGAGCTGTCTGACCGCTGTTACAAATACGATTGGGCGTATTCGACAAAAAATCGAGGATGATCGATCCGCTCCTGTTTATATCCGAACGATTTCTAACCTCGGCTACCAATTTATGCCGAATGTTCTGGTGGAAAAAGACTCCTTATAACGATAAAAGCCATACTCAATGGGCAATTTAGACCTTGAGTATGGCTTTTGTCATTATCTGGAAATGCAAAAATTGACATCCTTGCAATCGAAAATAATCTTTTCTAAAATAATATAGAAAAAAGATTTTAGGGGGCAGTAAGATGTTATCCTTTGAAGATGTTCTAAAAGAGTTTGATATTTTTTTGCAAACGGCATCCTATTTAGAAGTTCTTCCTTGCCGCTGGGGGTATGTTCGGCTTTTTAATGAGGGCGACCCTATCAACTTCTATGCAGTCTTGTGCCGTACTCCGCAAGAGCTATATGACACACTGGAAAATGATCTTGCCATTGAAAAAGAGGTTCAAAATCCACAACGAGACTGATTACGAGAAAATTATTGTGTAATTCGTTTGTTTTTCGTGTGCTTTTATTGAATGGCCTGCTAGAATATTGTGTATTCAGACAAAAAGAACGCCAGAAAGGTTTACAACGTCCTCGCTGGCGGCTCAAGTGTTTTTATTCTGATTTGAGAATTCTGTCAAATGGATCGCAAGCGATCTTGTGGCATCCAGCAATGTCTTTCGCATTTCTGGAGGACAAGCAAGATAAATCGATTTCAACTCTCGACATTCGCGTTCTGCTTCTGATAGGTTCGGGTTGATAACCGAATCCAGGGAAAGTGGTAGGACATGGAGAATGGCACTTAAAATGTCAAAAGAAGGATTCTGCTTTCCGTTTTCAATATTGGCGATATACTTCACCGAAACATTACTTTTCAGTGCCAGTTGATCTTGTGTCATTTTCATCGCTTTTCGGACAGCTTTTATCTGCTTTCCCAGAGCGATTGCATCTGCATTCGGCATTATCATCACCTCAATAGTATTGTATCGTTCTTACAGAAAGAACGGTATAACATCATCGTTCGGGTGATTTTGTCCTATTGTGCTGATTTATGCCTTTTCCCGGTCGAGTTATAAAAAAACGGTAACTCGCCCGGGCGATTTCACGCGCTATCCAATCACAGTTGCCGTTTGTGGAGGTAACTGTGATTTTTTATTGGGGTAACGCATCAAAAAAAGCCTGTCTGCTGCCGTAGACCAGAATGCCAACAAACCGGCACAATCGTTCCGTTTCACCACCTATAATCATGCCGATGTGCAATGTTGCGCCAGCTTCCCATTGTGGGAGGCTGGCGTTTTTGCGCTTTTAAGGGCAAGGTGTCGTGGGCCACCACGATCCTTTTTGTCCGAATGCTCACATTCCGTAAAATAACTGGAGGATTATTGATAATGAAATCGACCTATTTGCTTCCGTGGTTCAAGATGACCACATGGTACTTCCGACTGTCTCGATTGCTGGAAGTTCCCAACGTCAAAAAGCGCACCAAAAATCATAGTGCTGATGCCGACCGTATTTTCATGTTGGTGAAAAATCATGTGCTGGCCGTATCCGGCATGGGAGATGAAGCTCCGCCCACTCCCGGCGGAAGAAACGGAGGGAGTGATGTATTATGATCCTGCTGCAACGGGTGAACGAATCCAGAACCTCCGAAAAGACCGTGAAGTGACACAAGAACAGCTTGCCATCGACCTGAACATCAGTGACCGCTACATGAGAAATCTGGAGAAGGGTGAGAAAGTTCCGTCTGTCGACCTCTTTGTGGAGCTGCGGGAGCGATTTGGCTCCTCGCTGGACTACATCGTCTTAGGTGTGTCTGCGTCCCAGCGGGAGCAGGAACTGCAAGATCAGCTGCAAATGCTCCGCAAAGAACTGAAAGAAATGCAGCGGCGGATTCTTGTTATGCTGGAAATGCTGGGCGAATCTGCTTGATCAAACGCTTTACTGTTGTAAACCGGAACGATTGGTTCCGGTGAAAATGGCAAAACCGGAACTACTGGTTCCTAACGAGAACTTCAGTTTTCAGGTACACTATGGTCACAGCAAGGGCAGCCCCCCCTAACAGGGGACGACAAACCCGAAACTGTACCGTGTACCTTGAAAATTGAAGAAGCAGCTTTTCGGTACTTCCAGACAATGATACTTCCGTAATTCGCGGCCCGGTCAGAAAGCAGACGGGGTGGCTGAGATGCCAATGGAGCGGTGCAAATCCGCCGCCGAAAAGTTCCCACCTCCGGGGTGTCGAGGACAAATAGGAGAAAAACAGTATTTTTCAAACCACCAGTTGAGGATTTCTCGGCTGGTGGTTTTACATTTCCCATCAAAATACCGATATGGAGGAAATCTATATGAGTCGATTTTATAACAACTGCGTAGACGAAGCCAGCTTGACTACCCTCTGCCCGATTTGTCTGGATTCCTTTCAGGGGGCAAAGGGCGTTCGCGTCCGGCGCGCAGACCCTAAGCAGAAGATCAAGGATGTCTGCACCTACTGCCAGATTCGCTATGGTTTCGATTATTATGTACAGCCCGATAAGAACGCTGGGCAGTATGTGAAGCGAGGCCATTTCGATGATGAATCTGAATGCGCTTAAAATCGACCCGGAGTTTCAGGGCAAGATCCCGCCCCTGAATTTTGAAGAAGAACAACAGCTTGAGCAGAACATCCTCCACGAAGGGCGGCTGCTGAATCCCATTATCATCTGGAATGGCTTTATTCTGGACGGGCATACCCGCTACCGCATCCTGCGGAAGCATCCGTTGATCGCCTACCAGATACAGGAGATCGAACTGGATAACCGTTACGCGGCTCTTTCATGGATCTGCCAGAACCAGCTTGGACGCAGAAATCTTGACCCGGAACGAAAGAAGTTTCTGATGGGCAAGCTGTATGAATCCGAAAAGCTGGCACGGGGCGGCTCCAAAGAGCGGGCACACGATGAGAACGGACGGTTCACCTCAATGGTTCAAAATGATCCATTGAGGGCAAAGCAGCTCTCCACCTGTGAGCGCATTGCCGCACAAAACGGCGTTGGGGCGGCTACCGTAAAGAGAGCAGAGAAGTATGCCAAAGGCGTAGACGCTGCGGAAGATGCGGTCCCCGGTGCAAGAGAGGAAATCCTGACCGGGCGCATCAAGGCAACGGATGCAGAAATCACCGCCTTGGCAAAAACGCCAAAGGCAGAAATTCCTGCTGCTCTTGCAGAATTGCGGAAGCCAAAGCAGGAACGTCAGCCCCGAAAAGCCGAAACCGCTTCTTCAAAACAAACACTTTCTGAAATCAGCAAAAGCATCCAAGGGCATCAACGCCAGCTTACTACCGAAGAAAGAACCTCTCTGAAAGCATCCATTGACAACCGCTATCAGGAACGAGCCGTTGCAAACGGTTCCCTGATGATGTGCGAAGTGCAGGGTGCGAAAGAGGACTTCATTCGCCGCTGGAATAGCATTTTCAAAGAATACCCGGATGTTTTTGAAGATTCGGACTGCCGCAAGACCATTCACGACCTAATAGAAGATACGATACAGTATCTTTTGACTGTAAAGGAGAAAACGCTATGATGCTTTCTAACCTGAACCTTTCCAGCCTGCCGGAGTGCAACTTTGAGGTGCGGTACGTTGACAGCATTCTGCTGAATCCCTGCGCCGAATATCAGCGGCTGCTCCGCATGGGCAAGGTTGCACGAATCGCAGCAAACTTTTCGGAGTACATCGCCAATGAGCCGAAGGTCAGCTACCGGGATGGCCGCTACTTCGTCTTTGATGGTCAGAACACCATTGAGGCACGGAAAACGTGCAACGGTGGGCGTGACCTCCCGATTCGCTGCAAGGTCTTCTACGGCCTTTCTAAAGAGCATGAAGCTCTGCTGTTTGCTGTGCAGACAGGCATTTCCAGCGAACTGACCGCTGGTGAACAGCTTCGTGCCAAACTGGTGGCACACGAAGAAAACGCCTGCGATTTTGTTTCGATAACGGAGGACACAGGTGTCCGCTTTGCACTGGATGGGATTCGTGCCCCGTGGAAAATCTACTGCATCCGCTCGGCCTACTACATCTACAAGAGCTACGGCACAGCCCTTTACCATGAAATGCTGAGTGTTCTCGTAGACGCGTGGGGCGGCGATTCTGATTCCTTCCTGTCGGGCATCCTGCATGGCATGGCTCGTTTTCTGGTTCTGTATCAGGGCGAATACAGCCGGGAACGGCTGATTCTCCGGCTGCGCACAGTGCATCCCAAAACCATCACCCGGTTAGCACAAAACGACACTGGCAATGTGGCAGACCGCCACATGAAGCAGATCCTGTCCATCTACAACGGTGCTGGCCGTGCCCACAGTCTGCCTTGCAAGCGGTGATGAACATGATCCCAGTCAACCGAAAGTTTCTGCGCGGTGATATTTACTACGCCAATCTGGAGCCGCACCTTGGCTCCGAGCAGGGCGGTATCCGCCCTGTGGTCGTGGTGCAGAACAACACCGCAAACTGCTATTCGCCCAACCTCATTGTTGCACCTGTTACATCCAATACTGCAAAGAAGCCCGATCACCAAGCCCACGTTCTTGTGGACGGTAATCGGGCTTTTTTGCAGCCCTCTATGATTTTGGCAGAATCTGTCCAGACCATCAGCAAGGGACGGCTGATCCGCCCGATGGGGCGGTTGAGCATCCCGGAACTCATTCGGCTTAATTATGCGCTGCTGTATCAGCTCAATCTGAACGAATGGGTATGGAGAAAGGAGGCCTATGAACGCTATCTGCGATACCACCGCTAAATCGGAAACTCTTTCTGTCAAAGGCTGCAAGGTCAAGATCACCTATGCGTCTGCGGATACGGACTGTCTGGATGCGATCCAGAAGCTGCTGCAAACCACCATCCTGCGCACGGCAGGGCACACCGCTGTCTGACATCCTTGTGTTCCTTGAATGCGTGAGATAAGATAAAATCGAACTGAACCTTGAAAACAAAATATGGACGAAACACGTTTGATTTTTCCTTTCTCACTCAAAGAAAGAGAGATTGAAATGAAAAAACGTGTCTATACCTTATACCGTGTTTCGACAAAGGGACAGGTCGAGAAAGACGACATCCCCATGCAGAAAGAAGCCTGCCGCAACTTTGCAGAAAGTCAGGGCTGGGAGATCGTCAAGGAATTTTCCGAAAAAGGAGTTTCCGGCTTTAAGAAGTCTGCCAAAGACCGTGATGAACTCCAGAAAATCCAACAGGCCGCAATGGAAGGCAAGTTTGACATTCTGCTGGTGTTCATGTTTGACCGTCTGGGTCGGCGTGACGACGAAACGCCCTTTATCGTGGAATGGTTCACGAAGCAAGGGGTCGAGGTCTGGAGCGTAAACGAAGGTCAGCAGCGATTTGACACCCATGTGGACAAGCTGATGAACTACATCCGCTACTGGCAGGCATCCGGTGAGAGCCTGAAAACCTCCGTCCGTACCCGGACAAGGCTGGAACAGCTCACCGGGGAAGGTCACTACACGGGCGGCACCGTGGCTTTTGGCTACAAGCGTGTCCGCCTTGGCCGGGTAAACAAGAAAAACCAAGAGGTCTGCGACCTTGTGATTGATGAAGCGGAAGCTGAAATCGTCCGGCTGATTTTCCACAAATATGTTTATGAGGGCTACGGCGCACAGAAGTTGAGCCACTATCTTTATGAACAGGGCGTTGTAGGCCGGAACAGCAAGAACATCCCCAACACCAGCATCGTTCGGATGATCAAGAACAAAGGATACACGGGATACCTCATCAACGGTGCAGTGGAGACCGAGTGCCCACAGCTCCGCATCATCGAACCAGAGCTGTTCGAGCAGGCACAGGAATTGCGGCAGGCACGTACTTGTGAGCGTGGCGGCACTTCACTGGGCACCAGCTCCAAAGCCCTTTTGACCGGGCTGGTTTACTGCGGTCACTGCGGCAACCGCTTGAGCCTGACCAGCAGCGGACGGACACACACCTACGCAGATGGGCATACGGTGAAAGAAGTCCGGCCGCGGTATAGCTGCTTTTATAAGATTCGGCATCCGGGCGACTGCGATGGGCAGTCCGGCTATGGTGTTTCCAAGCTGGATTCCATTGTGGAAGAAGTTGTCCGGCA
>OLSE01002656.1_pt1 | contig 9673 bp, 6 predicted proteins | sample 1673191 | NCBI WGS metagenome assembly OLSE01 (sample SAMEA3136764, study PRJEB25190) | human gut metagenome | biome: human gut; feature: human-associated habitat; material: faeces | place: Austria | collected 2013
CTTGCATGTGTTAAGCACGCCGCCAGCGTTCATCCTGAGCCAGGATCAAACTCTCGTTAAAATATCTCAAACCTGCTTTAACACAGATTCAAAAATCAAGTTCGTTCCAGTTCAAGAAAACTACTAGCTTTCTTATCCCCTTTACTGTTTTAAGGTTCGACATTAAATGTCTGTTCTGAATAATTCTCTTTAGAATTTTCAGGGTTGTTGTCTATTGTTTAATTATCAAGGTTCTTTGTTGTTTTGTTCAACAGCTCGTTTAGTATATCATATACTCAACTGCTTGTCAAGAACTTTTTTAACTTATTTTTCGCTTTCTTTTTTACAAATCTTTTAAATAATTTGTTTGCGAAAGCTTATATATAATACCATGTATTTTCCGAAGTGTCAAGATGTTTTTTCATCTTTTTCCAACTTTTCTTTTTATACATTTTTCAGTATCATATATGGCCGTAAAAAAACTATCTGAAAGCTCGTTTCAGACAGTTCTCACTGACCTAACGGAGAAAGAGGGATTTGAACCCTCGCGCCGGTTACCCGACCTACGCCCTTAGCAGGGGCGCCTCTTCAGCCTCTTGAGTATTTCTCCAACGAAAGTAATTATAACAAGCCTTAATGTGAATGTCAATTACTTTTTTCATATTTTTTACATTTTCTTCCCGCGGGTATTTTCACTGCTTTTTCGCTATTCTCTCTGCAATGATTCTAAGTATGATGGTAGATGATATCGATCAGCTGACTTCTCTTCAGTCTTCGAAATTCTTTGTCCGCCATACGGCTCTCTCCTGGTTCTCTTCTTCTGCGTCTTCTTTTATGTCCCTGCCATCCAGTGCGCCATCGATCATCTTGAGCAGTTCCAGTGCCGAGCGGAAGTTCTCTGTCTTTCCTTCTTCCACCCATGTCACTCTTCCCTGCCAGCTGCTGTATTGTCTTTGTTCTACTCTAATTATGAATGTTCCTTGTTCACCATTATTCTTTAACATCTCTTCATCACTCAACTTTCTTGTCATTTTTATCCGCTGTGTCTTTTCATGCTTTATAAAATAGTGGCTCTCTGTTCCGGGAAACGGATATCCCAACCGGTTAAAAAAAGCATCGATTTCGAAAACTGCTTCCAGCATTCCTCCAATGCGGATCGGTTCGGTCTGATATCTGTGATAAATACGTCCATTTATTTTTTCATCCCGATAATAGTCCACACATAGAATAATTCCCCATGGTGTTCCAATATAATTTTCTGTATTACTCACTTCTCCCGGTCTCCTTTCCCATCTTATTTTCAGGCAGACATTCCTACTCTGAGAATATTTTACCCAACGACATGACAAAGAAACCGTCTAAACTTTTAAAAAAGCAGGTATTTTTCTTAGACTTTTTCAAACTGTCGCATATATCGGAATATGTTGTTATATTATAGCAAAAGAACCATCCTGCCTGCGTCCCGCATGCTGAATAGTTTTTTACCCAAAAAAGAAAGATCTTCAAGTGTTATCTTAAAGGTCCTTTTCATATACTACACTGTTCACATAATATCTCACGCCGGTCCTCTGCCGGTCTGTGAGGAATTTGTAATTGATTCTCTTCTGAATTACCGCACAGTCTTCTCTTGTTGTATTGATCAGCAGTACCAGGTATTGTCCCTTGCTGTAATGGTTCACGACGTCACTGTTGCGGATCGATGTGCAGATGGATTCTTCCAGTCTCTTTGCCAGTCCTTCCAGCATGGCTCCTTCTTTCATCGGTCTTCCTTTGCTGTCCACAATGGTACACAGCATAAGATAGATCGACTGTCCGCTCCGTTCCAGCATCCTCGCCAGATGATGATAGATTCCGCGGAATGTCGGATAACTGCACAGATATGCCCCTTTCTGGATTCCTTTTTCTTCCAGATTATGCTGGATGTTGTCCAGTACGTCGTAGGAATGCATCACCTGGTTACCAAGCTGGTTCAGGGAATCCAGAAGACGTTTGGACGGTTTTAATCCTCGTTCTTCAAAATATCGTTCTGCCGTTTCGGCGTACAGATCGGTGGCTTCTTCGTATCTTCCCAGTGCAACCATTGCTTCCATAGTCAATGCTTCCCAATCGGAGAATGGTTCGATATTCGATGCATATACTCCGAGATGTTCAAGCTGTGTATAGTTCTGCTTTTCCCGGTACAGTCCGGCTGCTTCTTCTACACATTCCCGGAACATGTCCTCATACCGTCTTGCTTCAATGGCAACCCAGATCACACTCTGCCGTTTCACAAGGAATTCTCCGGTATAGATCTCGAATATTTTTTCGAGGTCTTTTATCTTTTTATCCGGATTTTTCTCATGTTTTATTCTGTTGTATATCTGGTCAAATTCGGTTGCATCTTCCTGTACTTTGATCTCGTCATTCCAGTAGACGACACCGTTTCTGATCTCTATATAGTTTACATCCGGAAGTCCTGCTTTTTCCAGTCTCTTCTTTGCGTTGTAAATGACGCTCTGAAGGGCATGATGTACATTTTCCACTTCTCGTTCCCCGAACAGTTCCTGTTCCAGGCGGTCCCTGCTGACACCTTTTTCCCTTTCATGTATCAGCATCTGCATCATGGAAGCGAACTGTGTCTCTCCTACTTTTCTTCCGAACAGGGATTTTCCGTCATATATCATGGAAAAACTGCCGAATGTCTTAACCTGTAATATTTTTTCTCTCATTTCCCTGTAATCCTTTTATACATTTTCATTGATCGTATGCTGGATTCTTTCTCTTACGATTGCTGCAATCTCTGTTGTCTTCATGTCTTTGTATTCTTCGTAAAGCAGCGGCTCTAAGAAATGTACCTGTACATTGACATGTTCTGTTGTCTTAGAGTCGAACGGCACGAAACAGTTGATCAGTGCTACTGGAATGATCGGACATCTTGCCCTGGTCGCTGCTTTGAAGCTGCCGCCTTTGAAGTCCTGTACCTGATTGCCCTGTCTGGATCTTGTTCCTTCCGGGAAGATCAGAAAGTTTCTTCCGTTCTTCACGTCATTGCTGACATTTACAATCACCTGCAGTGACTGACGCACGTCTTCACGGTCGATCATGTATGCCTTCATGCAGGTGAATACCTGCTTGAGAAATGGTACGTCGGCCACTTCTTTTTTTGCTACTACCGCGAACGGGCGCGGGCATGCTTCCATAATGGCGAGCACATCGTAGAGTCCCTGGTGATTCGGGTAGAACATGAATCCGTCCTGTTCAGGGATGTTCTCCTGCCCGTGTACCTCGATATGGATATTCCCGGATGTATTTGCCCGGTGATCGATGTATTTTAATAATTTATAGTGTTCTTCTTCCGTATATTTGTCTACGTGTCTGGCATGGTAGCATAACTTGTACCAGTAGACCGGCACGAAGAAAATATTCCGGAGTACCATCAGAAGGATTCTTCTCATATCTTTGCATACTCCTTGATCGCAGTTTCGTACAGGTTATTGCCTTCGCTGTCGATGACTACGATAAGCGGAAGGTTCTCGACCTGTAATTTACGGATGGCTTCGGTTCCGAGGTCTTCGTACGCAATGACTTCTGAGGATTTGATGCATTTGGATAACAGTGCACCGGCTCCTCCGATGGCTGCAAGGTATACGCATCCGTTACGTACCACCGCATCGATCACTGCCTGGCTTCTCTTGCCTTTTCCGATCATGGCCGTCTGACCAAGATCCAGCAGACGTGGTGCATACTTGTCCATACGGCTGGCGGTTGTCGGACCGGCTGATCCGATTGGGCGTCCTTCTCTTGCCGGAGATGGTCCCATGTAGTAGATTGCCTGGTCTTTGATATCGATCGGAAGTGATTCCCCGCGGTCCAGTGCTTCATCCATGCGCTTGTGCGCCGCATCTCTTGCTGTGTAGATGGTTCCTGTGACATATACATAATCTCCTGCGTGAAGAGATCTGGCTGTTTCTTTTGTAATTGGTGCTGTGATATGCTTGTCCATACTTACACCTCCCTGATGATATGACGGTTCACATGGCAGCAGATGTTGACTGCAACCGGCAGTCCTGCGATATGTGTCGGGTATGTATTGACATTCACTGCAAGAGCTGTGGTCGTTCCTCCGAGTCCGCCCGGTCCGATTCCAAGCTTGTTGATCGTCTCAAGCATCTCTTCTTCCATGTCTTTTACCCAGGCAGTTCCGGAATGGGATCCTGCTTCTCTTGTAAGGGCTTCTTTTGCCATCAGCGCACATTTTTCAAATGTTCCGCCGATTCCTACTCCGACTACCATCGGCGGACAGGCATTCGGTCCTGCGTCTCTGACTGCTGTAAGGATTGCTTCCTTTACTCCTTCGATCCCGTCGGCTGGTTTTAACATGAATACGCGGCTCATATTCTCGCTGCCGAATCCTTTTGGCGCAACCTTTATCTCTACTTTATCTCCCGGCACGATACTGTAGTGGATCACTGCCGGTGTGTTGTCTTTGGTATTCTCGCGGATGATCGGATCTCCTACGACGGATTTTCTTAAATATCCTTCTACGTATCCCTGACGGACACCTTCGTTGATGGCATCCTCCAGACTGCCTCCTTCGAAGTGTACGTCCTGACCGATCTTCATGAAGATGACGGCCATACCTGTATCCTGGCAGATTGGGATCATGTCTTCTGCAGCGATTTTCAGATTATCCTGCAGCTGATCCAGAATCTGACGGCCCAGTGGTGCTTCTTCTGTCTCCAGTGCGTGTTTCATTGCTTTGTCCATGTCATCGGCAAGGAAATGATTCGCCTGGATGCACATGTCTTTTATATTTTCTGTGATTGTATTTACATTGATCGTTCTCATCTATATCCTCCTGGGAACATGGGATTTTTTGGAACCTTCTGTTCCTGCTCAAAAAAACCTGTCCTTTTTTATTTTACCCTGTTCCAAGATGATATACAAGTTTTTTTCGCCGTGGTATAATGGATTTAACACATTTTTCAGGAGGGATTATAATGACAACAAATGTAGATTTAGAGAAACTTCAAAAGGATGCCGTGGACATCTTTAATCAGGGTTTTGCCTGTTCAGAATCTGTCATTTATGCAATCAAGGAGAATTTTGAACTGGACATGTCGGATGATGCAATTGCTATGAGTTCCGGATTCCCATGGGGGCTTGGCGGAGGCGGATGTATCTGTGGTGCACTCGCCGGAGCAACGATGTGTATCGGATATTTCTTCGGACGTAAGACACCTGGTGATCCTAAGATTAACCGCTGTTTCAAGCTTTCGAACGAAATCCACGATTTCTTCAAGGAATACTGTGGTGCAACATGCTGCCGTGTTCTGACAAAAGGCAAAGAGAAGAATTCTCCGGAACGTAAAGCACAGTGTACAGACTTTGTAGCTGCTACTGTGAAGAAGACTGCGGAGATCATTCTTCGTGAACTTGCTGCAGATGAGGCGGAAAAATAAAAATATTTTTTCAAAAAACGAGGCGGAAATTTTTTAATCTTCCGCCTCGTTTTATATCTTTATTCTTCTGTCTCTACGTTCTCTGCATCTTCTGTACTTTCTTCCGGCTCTACCAGATCATCTTCTGATTCATCGCCTCTACGTACTTTTGCGATACAAGCTACTTTATCGCCTTCCGGCAGGTTGATAAGCTTCACTCCGGATGTCACTCTTCCGAGTTCTGAGATTCCGTCACACTTCATACGGATGATGATTCCCTCCGTGTTGATGATCATGATCTCATTGTCCTCATCTACTGCTTTCACACCTACAACGTTACCGGTCTTCTCTGTGATCTTGTAGCACTTCACACCTTTACCGCCGCGGTTCTGGGCTGTGAATTCATCGATAGAAGTACGTTTGCCCATTCCGTATTCTGACACGATCAGCAGGTCTGTTCCCTGTGAATCGATCTGCATTCCGATCACTTCATCACTGTCTACCAGGTTCATACCACGGACACCCATGGATGTTCTTCCTGTCGGACGTACATCACTTTCATTGAAGCGGATACACTGTCCATACTTTGTAATCATGAATACATCATGATCGCTGTCTGTATATTTTACCTCGATCAGCTCATCTTCCTCACGGAGTGTGATTGCTGCAAGCCCTGTCTTTCTGACATTTGCATATTCTTTGATCGGGGTCTTCTTGATGAGACCTTTCTTGGTAGCCATCAGCAGATATTCGTCATCGTTATATTTCTCGATTGGAATGACCGCACTGATCTTCTCGCCCGGCATTAACTGTAACAGATTCACGATCGCAGTTCCTCTGGATGTTCTGCTTGCTTCCGGGATCTCGTATGCTTTCATGCGGTATACACGTCCGGTGTTCGTAAAGAACATCAGGTAGTGATGTGTATTGGTCATGAAGAGTTCTTCTACATAATCCTCGTCCAGCTTCTGCATACCTTTGATTCCCTTGCCTCCACGGTTCTGGGCTTTGAATGTATCATGAGACATTCTCTTGATATATCCAAGCTTTGTCATCGTGATGACAACATCTTCTCTTGGGATCAGGTCTTCCATGGAGATATCGAACTCATCGAATCCGATGGATGTTCTTCTCTCATCTCCGTATTTATCACGGATCACAAGGATCTCTTCTTTGATCACGCCAAGTAATAACTTTCTGTCTGCGAGGATCGCACGTAAATGTTCGATCTGCTCCATCAGCGCTTTATATTCTGCTTCGAGTTTCTCTCTTTCCAGACCTGTCAGGGCACGCAGTCTCATGTCTACGATTGCCTGCGCCTGTACATCTGTCAATCCGAAACGCTCCATCAATTCTGATTTTGCGATCTGGACAGTCTGTGAACCTCTGATGATCTTGATCACTTCATCGATGTTATCTAATGCGATCAGTAATCCCTGTAGGATATGCGCACGTTCTTCGGCTTTATTTAACTCATACTGTGTACGGCGTGTCACAACTTCTTCCTGATGTCTCAGATAGTAGTTGAGCATCTCCATCAGGTTCATGACCTTCGGCTCGTTGCCGACCAGTGCCAGCATGATCACACCAAATGTGTCCTGAAGCTGTGTATGTTTGTATAACTGGTTCAGGATAACATTTGCATTGGCATCTCTCCTGAGTTCAATGACTACGCGCATTCCTTCACGGCTTGACTGGTCACTTAAGTCTGTGATGCCGTCGATCTTCTTATCACGTACCAGTTCTGCGATCTTCTCGATCAGTCTTGCTTTATTCACCATGTAAGGAAGCTCACTTACGATGATGCGGCTCTTGCCGTTCGGCATCGCCTCGATATCTGTCACCGCACGCACACGAATCTTGCCGCGTCCGGTTCTGTATGCCTCTTCAATTCCTCTGGTTCCAAGGATCATACCTCCGGTCGGGAAGTCCGGTCCTTTGATGATCTTTAAGATCTCTTCGATCGTTGTCTCTTCTTTATCCTCGATCTGGTCATCGATGATCTGTACAACCGCATTGATCACTTCACGCAGGTTGTGCGGCGGGATATTGGTCGCCATACCTACAGCGATACCGGAAGTACCGTTGACCAGAAGGTTCGGAATACGTACCGGAAGTACGGCCGGTTCCTTCTCTGTCTCGTCAAAGTTTGGCACAAAGTCTACAATGTCCTTGTCCAGATCGGCCAGATATGCTTCCTGCGTGATCTTCGCAAGCCTCGCTTCGGTATAACGCATTGCCGCTGCACCGTCTCCTTCGATCGAACCAAAGTTACCGTGTCCGTCTACAAGGACCATCCCTTTTTTAAATTCCTGTGCCATGACCACCAGTGCATCATAGATGGAGCTGTCCCCATGCGGGTGATATTTACCCATGGTATCTCCGACGATACGCGCACACTTACGGTACGGTTTATCATACCGTATTCCCAGTTCATGCATGTCATAAAGTGTACGTCTCTGTACCGGTTTTAATCCGTCTCTTACATCCGGCAGGGCTCTGGCAATGATTACACTCATCGCATAATCAATATATGATTTTTTCATCACATCCGAATATTCGGTTCTGATGATCTGTGAATCCTGCATTTTCTCTCTCCTATTCTATATATCAAGTTCCGCTTCCGTCGCATTCTCATAGATAAAGGAACGTCTCGGCGGTACTTCCGATCCCATCAGCATCTCGGTTACACCGGATGCCATTCTCGCATCTTCAATCTCAACAAGCTTTAAAAGACGTCTTTTAGGATCAAGTGTTGTTTCCCACAACTGTTCTGCATCCATCTCTCCAAGCCCTTTATACCTCTGAAGAGTAAACGGTCCTTTGTGTGTCCTTCGATATTTTTCAAGCGCCTTATCATCGTAAAGATATTCCTCTTCTCCGCTTTTCGGCATTGCCTTATAAAGCGGCGGCATTGCAATATACACGTGCCCCTCATAAATCAGTTCCGGCATAAACCGATAGAACAGCGTCAGCAAAAGTGTTGAAATATGAGCTCCGTCTACATCTGCATCTGCCATAATTATGATCTTATCGTATCGAAGCTTTGTAATATCGAAGTCATTGCCGTATCCTTCGGAAAATCCACATCCGAACGCATTGATCATCGTTTTTATTTCTGCATTCGCAAGGACTTTATCAATACTTGCTTTCTCCACGTTTAATATTTTCCCGCGAATAGGAAGAATCGCCTGAAAGTTTCTGTTTCTGGCCGTTTTTGCCGAACCTCCCGCCGAATCTCCCTCAACAATAAATATCTCGCACTTTTTCGGATCTCTGCTCTCGCAGTTTGCGAGTTTTCCGTTACTGTCAAACGAATATTTTTGCTTCGTCAAAAGATTCGTTTTCGCCTTTTCTTCTGTCTTACGGATTTTCGCCGCCTTTTCCGCACTTGACAATACCGTTTTTAAAACGTCCAGGTTACGGTCAAAATAAAGAACAATTTCATCTCCCGCAACTTTACCGACCGCTTTTGCCGCGTCGGGATTGTCCAGTTTTGTCTTTGTCTGCCCTTCAAATCTAGGATCCGGATGTTTGATCGAAATAATCGCTGTCATCCCGTTTCGGATATCAGCTCCCGTAAAGTTCGTATCCTTCTCTTTTAAAATACCGATTTCTCTTGCATACTGATTCATAACCGTCGTAAATGTCGTTTTAAATCCGGTTAAATGCGTTCCGCCCTCGGCATTGTAAATATTGTTGCAGAAACCGAGCACATTCTCATGAAATTCATTAACATACTGAAATGCCGCCTCCACTTCAATACCGTCTGCTTCCCCTTTAAAATAAACAGGCTCATGAAGCGCCTCTTTTTTCTTATTCAGATCTCTGATAAACCCGATGATTCCCTCCGGTTCATGATATTCGATATGCTCGGTCTGATCTCCTCTTTTATCTTCGAATATTATCGTCAGTTCCGGGTTAAGATATGCTGTTTCATGCAGCCTGCTTTTTACTTCCTCCGCCCGGAACTTCGTCTTTTCAAAAATCGTATCATCAGGCAGAAAATTAATTGTTGTTCCTGTCTTTTTTGTCTTTCCGATCTTAGGAAGAAGTCCGTTTTCCAGTTCAATGACAGGAACTCCGCGCTCATATCTGTCATGGTATACCGCCCCATCACGGCTGATCTTAACATCCATATATGTAGAAAGTGCATTTACAACAGAAGAACCGACGCCATGAAGACCTCCGCTTGTCTTATACGCCGAATCGTCAAATTTTCCCCCTGCATGAAGTGTGGTAAACACAAGCCTTGCCGCAGAAATTCCTTTTTG
>OLSE01002659.1_pt1 | contig 9655 bp, 8 predicted proteins | sample 1673191 | NCBI WGS metagenome assembly OLSE01 (sample SAMEA3136764, study PRJEB25190) | human gut metagenome | biome: human gut; feature: human-associated habitat; material: faeces | place: Austria | collected 2013
AAGCAGGGCATTAAGGAGAACTTTGCGAGCTTGCGCAAGATGGGCATCAAGACCATCATGATCACCGGCGACAATCCGATGACCGCCGCCGCGATCGCGTCCATTTCATAGCCGCCGCCCATTTCGGACTGCACGGCCGTAAGCCGCGCCGCAAGGAGAATTCCGGACAGCGCCGCGAGCAGGCCGGAAAGCATGTATACGCCCACCGTAACCTTGTCGCACGATACGCCGGACAAAAACGCGACTTCGCGGTTTGAGCCGATGGCCGTCACATTACGTCCGAAGCTCGTGAACCTAAAGAGGAACAGCAGGATCACGAAAACGATGATGGTGATGAAGACCGGAATGGGCAGCCCCGCGATATAGCCCTGCGCAAGGTAGGTGAACTCCGGCACCGCAAATCCGCTGACCGCGCCGTTGGTGGTGGACAGCAAGAGGATGCCGCGCACCACGCTCGACATGGCGAAGGTCACAAGGAACGGGGCGATCTTAAGCTGCGTGATTAACAGTCCGTTCAAAATGCCGAACGCTGCGCCCGTCCCGAGCCCCGCCAGTATCCCGAGAAAAATGTTGCCTCCCGCCGCGATAATCATTCCCGTTACCGCGCCCGAATATCCGAGGATCGAACCCACCGAAAGGTCGATGCCGCCGATGGTAAGCACGAACGTCATGCCGAAGCCCACGAGCATCACGAACACCGACTGCAAAAGCAGGTTCTGGATGTTCTCCACCTTCAGGAAAAAGGGCGAGGCAACGGCGAGGAACACGAACAGCGCGATCATGACGACCAGGATGCCAAGCTCGTCAAATTTTTTGGTCTGTGCGACTGCCTGCTTTTTCATGATTCATGCCCTCCCGACGCATACAATGTGATGTTTTCTTCCGTCGCCTGCGCGCGGGTAAATTCGTTCACAATCCTGCCCTGGTGCATGACATAGATGCGGTCCGCAAGGCCCAAAAGCTCGGGGAGCTCGGAGGACACGAGCAGGATTCCCCCGCCCTCTTTTACGAAATCCGCGATCAGCCTGTATATTTCGTGCTTGGCTCCCACATCGATGCCCTGCGTCGGTTCGTCGAAGATCAGCACCTGCGGTTTTGTAAACAGCCATTTCGCCAGGATCACCTTCTGCTGGTTTCCGCCCGAAAGGGACTTTACCTTCTGATAGATGGTCGGCGTTTTTACGCCCAGCCGCTGCACATACTCCTTCGCCGTTTTGACCTCTTTGTTTTTCCGGATGACAAAATTTCCCGCCAGCACTTCCTTGAGGTTCGCAAGCGTAATATTGTCTTTTACGTCCTGTTCGATGAGCACGCCCTGCAGCTTCCTGTTTTCGGGAAGCATGCCGATGCCGCAGCGGATCGCGTCCTTCGGGGTCCTGATGCGGCATTTCCTGCCGTCCACAAACACCGTGCCCGAAGACGTCTTATCCGCTCCCACAATGGCGCGTACGGTCTCGGTACGGCCCGCGCCCGCAAGGCCCGCAAGCCCTACGATCTCTCCCCGGTTCACATGCAGGCTCACATCCTCGAGCACGCCGCGGCGCGAAAGGCCGTTCACGCTCAGGATCTCGCCGCCCACGGGAACGTCTTCTTTTACGATGTAATTGGTGATGGTACGGCCCACCATGCGCGCCACGAGGCCGCCCTCATCCGTATCCTCCGGTCCGACCTCCGCCACATTTTTGCCGTCGCGCATGACCACAATGCGGTCGACTAGCCCAAAAAGCTCACGCAGGTGGTGCGTGATGTAGATTACCGCGATACCCTGCGATTTGAGCATATGCACAAAATCGAACAATACCTGCCGTTCGTGCTCCGCAAGGGCCGCGGTAGGCTCGTCCATGATGACGAGCGAACATTTTATCGACAGCGCCTTCACGATCTCAATCACGCGGTTCTTAAGCGCCCCCAGCTGCCCGACCGGGACGAGCACGTCCTCCACGGTCGGGAAAAATTTTGCATACAATTTCTGTGTTTCTTCGAGCATGGCCTTTTCGTCGAGGCGCTTCACCGCCCTGCCTATTAGCCCCTTCTGCACCTCCCGTCCAAGGTACACGTTCTGCACCGCGGAAAGATGCGGCGCGAGCGAAGGCTCCTGGAAAATCGTGCTGATACCGAGTTCCTGCGCGCGCTTCGGGTCGGTGATGCGGGCGGGCTGCCCGTTTACCCTGATCTCCCCTTCGTCGGGATGATAGAGCCCTGAAAGCATCTTCATCAGCGTGGATTTTCCCGCGCCGTTTTCCCCGACAAGCGCTACGGCTTCGCCCCCGTTTACGCTGAGCGAAACGCCCGAAAGCGCGACCACGCCGGGAAAACGCTTGGTGATGCCCGTCATCTCGATGAAAGCATTGCCGCTGTTTCCCATATTCTTCCCCCCTGTTCTGTTTGATTGCTGCGTATTCGATGGAAGCCGGCCTTCCAAAACCGCATCTGGATTCACCGGCTGGCTTTATCTTAACGGCCTTTCCTTTGCGCCGCAAGAAACAAGCTTGTTCCCCTGTCTTCCAATTCTTGCGGTGGCCGGGGCCGCGAAAAAAGCACAAAAAAAGGCGGTGTAAAAGGCTTTTTCTCCTGGCTGGAGGCTCCTTTTGCACCGCCGGGGCAATATCTCTTTCTTGCGCCCGCCCGCAAAAATGTGTAGGTTTTATAACTGATTTTTGTTTCGCTTGCCGGCCCGTCTTTCGCCGTTGTCTTCTTCTTATAAGCCACAGTAAAATGAGCGCTGTTTTTTGATAGCAAGCTATAACAGAGGCGAGTCGTTTTTATTTTGTAAGGCTGCGGGTCTTCAGAACCGGCCGGAACCTGGCGCGGCGGCTTCTCCGCTGTTTCGGCGTTGGCGCGGCAGCTCTTTTTCACATAAAAAAAGGATCACTTGCGCGATCCTTTTTTCGTGCTTTTTTTGCCGTCCTTTTCATTCCCATCCCACTGCGAATAGCAGATAGCGGCGCGCTGTTTACGGTCCGGAAATTTATCCGCGTCCTCTTTTGTCACCTTGGCGATACAGCGCGAAATAAAGGGCTGCTTTTCCTCGTTTTTCTTTGGTTTTGGCAGCGGCATCTTTGCTCATCTCCCGTCTTTCCCCCCCGTTCCCTTTTAATACCCGCGCGGGTATGCCAAAAACATGAAAATCAGGCGGCGCTTTTTGCCAGGTCTTCCAGAAGCTCCTGCATTTTTTCAATGACCGGATCGAGCGCCTCGGCAATGTATGACATACGCGGAAACGCGAGCCACACTTTGCCCTTTTCATCCTCCCACACAGAGATGCGCAGGGGAAGCTCGATGGAAACGCTTTGGTTTTTCTGCATCAGCCTCGTGCCCGCCTCGGGCGAACCGAATACCAGCACCTCGGTGGGCCGCAGGAGCAATCCCGCTTCCTCGGCGTTCCTTTCATGGTCGAATCTCGCAAATATGGGGATGTTCCGTTTTTCCAGTTCCCGTTCTACGCGGGCTACCGTTTCCCTCGAATCAAACGCGCTCTGGTAAATGCACAGCCGCCCGTTCTTTTTTGTTTCCGTCATGGCTTCGTTCTCCGTTTTTTCTTTCTTACCCTATTGATAACACGGAAAGCGCTTCCGGAAACATCGCGCGGCTACATATATTCCGTAAGCCGCGGCAGCTCTTCCTCGGGAAGCTCTGCGACCAGCCGTCCGTTCCTCATCACGAGAGCCCTGTCGCACAGGCCGGCGATCTCGTCCATATCCGAGGAAACGAGGATGATGCCCTTGCCGTCCGCGGCAAGCTCGTTCATCACAATATAAATCTCGCTGCGCGAGACGATGTCGATTCCTTTGGTCGGCTCGTCGAGGAGCAGGATGCTCGCGTTGGAAATAAGCGACCGCCCTACCATCACCTTCTGCTGGTTGCCCCCGCTCAGGAAGCGTATTTCCTGGTGGAGGCTGTCCATTTTGAGATTCAGCTCGATGGACTGGTCCACAACCTCCTCCATCTCCTGCCGGAGGTCGAGAAAGATTCCCCTGCGGATATCCTCGAGTGCGGAAATGGTAAGGTTGGCCGCGACCCCCATGTCAAGGAACAGTCCCGCGTCCATACGGTTTTCGTTTACATACCCGAAGCCGTGGTTCACCGCGTCCGTCGCATTTTTTAGCTCAAGCTCCTCCCCGCGCAGCTTGAGGCGGCCGGAATCCATCTCGAATTCACCGAAAATGGTCTTGATGAGCGCCGTGCGCCCGGAGCCGGTTAGCCCCGTGATGCCAAGGATCTCGCCCGCGTACAGCCGCAGGCTGATATCGTGCAGTACGGAACCCATGCTGAGATGGCTGGTCTCGAGCAGTATTTTATCCTGCCGTGCCGCCTTCGGCGGATACAGCCGCAGGGATTCGTTGCCTGAAATAAGGTAGCTGAGCCGCCCCGCGGACAGGCCCTTCGTGCTGCATACCGCCACGTTTTTGCCGTCGCGCAGCGCCGTCACCCGGTCGCACAGCGAAAGCACCTCGCCGATGTTGTGCGTGATATAGATTATGGACCTTCCCTGCGCGCGCATCTCCTTCATAAAGCGCACGAATATCTCCTTTTCCGCGGCCGCGAGGTTTATCATCGGCTCGTCCATGATAAACACCCGGGCGTCTGAAAGGTAGGCTCGGGCGGTGGAGACCATATACCGTTCGCTGGTGCTGAGGCCCCGCACCTTCCTTGCTGCGTCGAGCGCATATCCCATTTTTTCAAACTGGGCGCGCGCATCGGCATACATTTTTTTATAGTGAATGAGCCCGCCCCGTTTCTGCATATCGTTGAGGAAGATATTTTCCGCGACCGTGAGGTCGGGGAGCAGGTTGGTGGCCTGGTACACCGTGAAAATCCCCTCCGCAAGGGCTTCGCGCGGGCTTTTAAACTGCACCTGCCGTCCGCCGAAGGTAATGGTGCCGCTGTCGGCGGGGAACACGCCCGAAAGGATGTTGATGAGCGTGGATTTTCCCGCGCCGTTGAGGCCCACGAGCGCGTGGATTTCCGCGTCGGCAAGCTCGAACGCCACATTTTTCAGAACCGGGTTGCCGACGAACGATTTGTTGATGTTGTTCATGGTGAGCAGCATTTTTAATCTCCCCTTTACACGCCGCGTTTTTAATACATTGCCGCGCCTGTTTGGTCTATACTATAATCATATTCTCCCACGGTCAAGTCTAGCGGGATACCGTATTTCCAGATATGAACAAACTTGTGGAATCAATGCAAGATTATTGCGCATTTCCTCCCAGTTGTTGTTTTTCATTGTTTTCACATGCTAAATTAGGGATGGTGTAGCAAACAAGAGGTGCAAATAATGAATTTAAGCCATCCGGTTTTGGTAAGGCCGCCTCAGATACTCTCAAACCAGGTCACCCTGAAAAACAATTTCGATATAGAACGCAAGGACCTCACGGAAACGGAGATTGTTTTAGTGCAGCAAGGGAATGTCAACGCATGGTTTGACGGTATTTCCTATTCCCTTGGGAGCGGCGATATCGTTTTAATCCCCGGGCTTTCGTACCGGCTGTCTTCCCTTGGCGAAAATCCGTGTACGCTGATTACGCTTTATTTGTCATCCTTCCAATACGCCGGCCAGGAGGAGGGCCGCCTGCCCTACGCCCTGCGCGAGACGCTCCTCCCGTGCAGCAATTCAACCGTGCCCATGACGGGGATCATTACGCAGGTGCACGGCGAATTGTCGGAAAAGCGCCCGGATTACAGGATCGCAGCCGGAAAGCTCACGGAATACCTGCTTATCCTCCTGCAGCGCAAGCTGATGGACAACGACGTAAGCGCCGAACCTGCGTCGCTCCTTTCAGGGATCAAGGAATATATCGAAAACAACTATGAGAAAAACATCACGCTTTCCAGCCTTTCGGACGTTTTTTTTGTCAGCCCGTTCCATATCGCGCACCTGTTCAAGGAAAAATACGATATTTCACCGATCCAATATCTAATCAAGACGCGCATCAAGATCGCTGCCGAACTGCTCGTGCAGACGAGCTATACCGTGTTCGAGATTTCAAACCTCGTCGGCTATCCGAACGCCAATTATTTCAATATTATTTTCAAGCGTTTCACGGGCATGAGCCCCGGTAAATACCGCAAAAAGATGCAGCGGAAGCTGTAGCGTCCGCGCCGGACGGCGCCGCCGCTCCAAAAACCGGCCCGTCACTCCATATCCTCAAGCAGCTTCTCAAGCAGCATATCCAGCATCTTTTTCTCTCCGGCGGAAAGGTTCCGCGTCATGCGGGCCTCCCAGTCCGCCTCAACCGCGCGGATCGTTTGGTAAGCCTGCTTTGTCTTTTCTGTGGGATAAAGACCGTATTGCCGCCTGTCCTTTTTGGAAAGGACGCGAGTAATATAGCCGTCCTTTTCGAACCTGCGGACCGCGCGCGCCACCGCGCCCTTGTTGATCCACAGCTCCTCTGAGAGCTGTTCCTGAGACATCCCCTCGTGGTCGCAGATACACATCAGGTATACAAGCTGTCCACGGGTAAGCCCGAGGTCCTTCAGCTTCCTGTCCAGGTCGATCCCCGACCTGCGCGACAGGATCGAGAGCTTTTTCGCGAGTTCGCGCATATCCCTTCCCCCTTTAAGGCAAACGTCCGCTGCACACGGTCCGGCCGCGCGCAGACCGCGTGCCGGTGCTTTCCATTTTAAGCGCCCCGGGCCGCGCTGTCAAATGTCCGAAAAATACTTGACTTGGTTTTTTTTTCGCATTATAATAGTTGCACAGGCAACTAATGGGTTGCCTCTTATTCTGTATTGAATGTTGCCCGGGCAACCATAAAAGGAGTTTGGAGAATTATGGAAACAGCATCGGAAACAAAGCTTTTGGGTACTGCGCCAATCGGCAGGCTGGTGATGAAATACGCCGTCCCCAGCGTTATTTCGCTTTTGGTGAACGCGCTCTATAACATCGTGGACCAGATCTTTATCGGGCAGGGCGTGGGATATCTCGGCAATGCCGCAACCAACGTGATCTTCCCGCTGACCGTGATTGTAATCGCCTTTTCGCTGCTCGTCGGCGACGGCGCGGCGGCCTACCTCTCCCTCAAGCTCGGCGAGGGCCGCAAGGACCAGGCGCAAAGGGGCGTTGGCAACGCGGTAACGCTGCTTGTCATCTTCGGCGCGGCGTTCCTGCTGCTCGGTATCTTTTTCCTCGAGCCGCTTGCGCACCTGTTCGGCGCGACGGAAAATTCGCTGCCCTATGCGCTTGATTACGGAAGAATTATCATCCTCGGATTTCCCTTCGTGGTAATCGGCACGGGCCTCAATTTGTGCATACGCGCCGAGGGAAGCCCCAAGGTGGCCATGATCTCGATGATCGCCGGAGCGGTCGTGAATACCATCCTTGATCCGGTTTTTATTTTTGCCTGCGGCTGGGGCGTGGAGGGCGCGGCGCTCGCGACGATCCTCGGCCAGGTTCTTACCTTCCTAATCAGCGCGCTTTACCTGCGTAAGCCAAAGGTCCTACAGGTTTCCCGAAGAGATATGAAGCTGTCTTTTCGCACGGCAAAAACGGTGATGGGGTACGGCGTCTCCAGCTTCATCACGCAGATCGCCATCACGGTCTCCATCCTCGTTTCCAACAACATGATCGTGCAATACGGCGCGGCGTCCGTTTACGGTCCCGATATCCCGCTCGCCGCATTCGGCATCGTGATGAAGGTCTACCAGATATTGCTTGCCTTTATGATCGGCTTCGGTATCGGCGCGCAGCCAATCGTCGGCTTTAACTACGGGGCGCGCAATTTCCTGCGGGTGAAAAAGGCGTACCTGCTTGCTGTCCTTTGTGCGACTGCAGTCGCCGCCGTGGGCTTCGTAATGTTCCAGTTTTTCCCGCAGGGCATCATCAACCTGTTCGGTTCCGAGGACGCCCTGTATAACGAATTCGCGCAGAAGAGCTTCCGCATCTTCCTGATGCTGTGCATCCTCGCCGGCTTCCAGACCGTGACAGGCATCTTCTTCCAGTCTATCGGCAAACCGGTAAAGGCAGCGGTCGTCACCCTGTCGCGCCAAATCCTCGTGCTCGTCCCCGCGACCCTGATCCTGCCCATCTTTATCGGCCTCGACGGCGTTTTGTGGGCGGGGCCGGTCGCGGACGCAATTTCCTTCCTGATCGCCCTCGTCCTCGCGCTTCTCGAGCTGAAGCACCTTACCAGCCAGCACGCGCGCGAGCAGGAGGCGGCGCTTTGCGCGGAGCAAGGGCAAGCCTTCTAGCGGCGTTTCGTCCGGATATTCGCCGCAGCTGAAGACCGCGCGGTTCTTTTCGTGCGGCGCGGACCAATTAAAAAGCCATACGTCCTTGGGGACGTATGGCTTTTTGGGCCTCTTTTATACTTTTTTCAACACCCGGCACGGGTTCCCCACGGCGACGCAGTTCGCTGGGATATCCTTTGTGACGACGCTGCCCGCGCCGATCGTCGTATTTTCGCCGATGGTCACGCCCGGGCAGACGGTCACGCCCGCGCCCAGCCACACGTTCGCCCCGATGGTCACGGGCTTGCCGCATTCAAGCCCCATAAGCCTTATCTTCGGATCGGTCGGATGCGTCGCGGCAATGATCTGCACATTCGGCCCCAGCAGCACATTATCCCCGAGGCGCACATCGCACACGTCGAGTATATTCACACCGTAATTGATGAACACGTTTTCCCCGAAGTAGGTATGGCAGCCATAGTCGAAGCGAATGGGCTGCTTTACCGTGACCTGCTTTCCCTCCACGTTTACCAGCTCGCGGATCACACGGTCCATTTCCGCGTCGTCCATCGGGTCGATGTCGTTATATTCCCGGCACAGGCGAAGCGCCCTCCTGTGCTCCGCCACCAGCTCCGGATCGGACGTCCGGTACAGCTCGCCCCGGAGCATTTTTTCTTTTTCCGTCATATCTGTTTCCTTTCCGCCTGAAAGCCCGCTCCGCACATAGCCGGCCTCTTTCCGCCGTTTTATTATATCATACGGCCGGCCGGCTTTGAAAGCGGTTTTACTCTTTTCCACGCTTTAGGCATATCCACCTTTCCGTCTGCGTTTGCACGCCGCCGGGCATGAAAAAGACCCGTAGCATTGCTTCCGGGTCTTTGCGTAAGCTGCTGTTTACTTGTTTTCCAAGGTATAGGCCGTTCCGCATTTTTTGCACCGGATATAGACCCTTGTATTATCCTCAGGAAGGTAGTCTATGATGAATTCGATTCGGCCGCTTATTCCCCCTGCGGGGCGCAGCCGCAGCCTTCCGGCTCCGCGCTTTCGTCCTCCTCGGATTCCACGATCTTCGCCACGCATACGACTTTCGTATCCTCGTCCACACGCATCACGCGCACACCCTGCGTCGAGCGCCCGATGAGCGATATCTCGTCCACGCTCATGCGGATCACCACGCCCGCGTCGTTGATGAGCATGAGGTCCTCCGTACCGTCTACGATAAGCAGCCCGCACATCTTGCCCGTCTTTTCCGTGATATTCATGGATTTAAGGCCAATGCCGCCGCGCGTCTGCAGGCGGTATTCCGCCGCGTTTGTGCGCTTGCCATAGCCCTTCTCCGTAATTACAAGCACCTGCCGGTCTCTTTCGCAGATGCACGCGGATACCACTTCATCGCCGGGGCGCAGCTTGATGGCGCGCACCCCCGTCGAGACACGGCCCATCGGCCGCACGTCCCCTTCGCGGAAGATGATGGACATACCGTCCC